>Ga0116229_10009626_pt1 | contig 14704 bp, 5 predicted proteins | sample S1TSphgellanicum_3_FD_87313 | JGI IMG/M metagenome (GOLD analysis project Ga0116229, IMG submission 87313) | Host-associated microbial communities from peat moss isolated from Minnesota, USA - S1T2_Fc - Sphagnum magellanicum MG | ecosystem: Host-associated > Plants > Peat moss > Unclassified... | reverse complement strand
GCATAGGAATGTCAAAGGGATTTTTGAGTAACCAATGACCTCAAGCTAAATTCGAGATGTAACTAACTAAACATTCAAAGGTTCCAAGGTTCAAGAGCAAAAAAATATATATATATTTTATCAACGAATGAAAAGTTGTGTAAGCTTTTTCTCAATGAACAAAAAATCTTATTCAAGATCATATCGCAATTAGATCATGCATGCATGAGAAAGGAAAGGCAAGAGGGTTATGCTTGGTGAATGTCGAATGCAACACAAATCAAAAACTCCAAAGTTATGTGTGTATGTTTTTTTTTGCATTTTTTTGTGATTAAGTAGCAACAATTTAATAAGTAGCTTGTTGTCTACCATAGTACCTTTTTAGGTTCAGCACAATTTTTATTTTTATTTTTTTGCTGAATTTTTCAAAAAAAGACAATATTGAATGTTGAAAATTCATTCAAAGCAACCATATTCGAATCCACAACCAATTCGATGAAGTAATAAAGCCTTCCATCAATCTAACCAAAAGCACAATAGGAAACTAATGTAAACATTAACAATATTAATGAATTTAGTCCTTATATGTTGAAAATTTCAAAATTAGAACTCAAGTGTCAAATCAAAATTTTCAAATTACAATTCGACAAGCCATGTTTGTTGTCTTTTTTTAAAATGGAGCAAAGCAATTGAGAGTAGAAAAATTGTGCAAAAAACGCATAACACTGCAAAACAACAATTGATAATGTGTGCATGAAAACTCATAGATTAAATACCCACCTCTCTAGTAATTATAACATGGTTTGCATTGCATTATAATAGTATCTTAACATGTGTAACAATGGCCATAGACCTGTTGCATTTAATGACAATAACAATTAGATTTTATATGGAGAATGGCATTGCTAGGTTGCGAATAAATATTCATAATAATGTATTTGTCAATTTCTCGCATTCTCTTCTTAAATTCCATTAGTGATGCCCTTAATCACTTAACCCTTTATAGGATACATCTACAAGCTATGCATCAATTTTTAAATGTGTTTTTTAATTAATTACTTCACAATAATGTTGTTAGAATGCTTGAAATATCTTTTGTCAAAAGATTTTTTTATTGTATAGATAATTATTATATATGATCACATGTGTTTTGCTAACAAGTTCGTGCTACAGCTATGTTTAACTTGTCTCCCATTATAATAACTAAGATGACAATGCCCACAAATGACATGGCGGTGCAGAATATGATTATGCTAACAAATAATATTTTGCCACATAAAACATGTTTGAAATCAAGGGGCATGATTCTTAATAAAGGTGCCAAAAAAATTTCTTCAACACATGGTGCACTAACCTTGGTAGATTTCTATACTTATGTTGAATTGAACAAAAACATTATTGTCGAATGTCCATGTGGCAATGATGACATGTGAATTATTGTTGACATGGTAAGAATATACTTTTGTCAAGGTATATTTTAACAAGTCATTAGAATCTATCAAAAAATATTCCAATTGACATGGATGGAATATAATTGGAATATGCCTTCCAGCTCCTGCTCACAAGCTCATGTTCATGCTCACACAGTCACCAAATAGCAATGCCCAAATTGAAACACTTGGATGAAATTTGTCAAGAGGCAACAAATCGAACAAGTACAAGGTAGTGGAACACAGTGTTACGGGTGCAACAAAACCACAAAATTAAAGTTTTTTTTATGGAGGACACAGTTATTTGGTTTCTAAAGGGAAAAAAGGAACACACCAAAAAGTTCAAAAAATGGTGGTTTGGTTTATATAAAATACAATATTGTCTCCCCAATAATATTATACCACTTGTCAACATTGACAAGTTTGAACCGAATCCCATTTTGGTGAACATCAACAAGCTAAACCATATATGTTTGGATAAAGCTCCTAGAGGACTACAAACCACCATTAACGAGGGAAGAAAGCACAAAGAGGAGTTACAAAATGATTTTTAAGATGATTCTACCGAAAATCAGTTTACACCAAAAATCACAGTCAACCAAAAACTTATTTTCGATATCAACAAACCAAAATAATGAACTCTAGAACTAACAACAATTTTTGAACAATCGGATTCTTGTAAAGACTAACTAAAAAGAAAAAAATCCACTGACGATATTTTTTGGCAAAAAAATTGGAGATTTTTGTTTAGTGACAAATTTCGACTTGGAATCAGCTTGGAAGAATTCCAATCTAAAATATCTGAAAAAATATTCCTTCCCAAAATTGGTTAAGGAATATTTTGAACATTTTGGCTTTGAATTAATATGGAATAGTTTCAATATGAAATCCACAAAGGAAGATTACATCACAAAATCGCTAGTGACAGATTCCATCGGGGTAATCATGATAGGGTGCTCTTTCATCCAAACCGACAAAATGACAATAGAAGGACAAAAAGGGTTCATTTATACCCATGAAGCGATTTTTGCAATCGACACCGAATAAATAGGCACCCAAACTTCAATATAAAAGGAAGCATTGTTCATTCAGTTTTTCTTTTTTTTTCACTATTATTATGTTGCTGAAATTTGCACCAAATTTTTTGTGAAGATGAGAGGAAGCATTAATAAAGAGATGGCAAAAAAAATGAAGAGGAGGGAAAGTATAGAGTTGGAACCAAAAGACAGCCAACCTACACCAAAAATAGATCATGAGGAGAAGAAAAAAAATGGTGGTGACTCTTTCTGATAAGGGAAAGATAATTTTTTCAGAGATGGACAAGTTCCAACGTTGGAAGGGATGTTGAGTGGGCCAAGCATGTTGGCATTTTCGATTTGCTTAGTATTCAGTTGAGCCTAATTCGATAGTTGGTGAAAGAGTTCCTGCAAGCCATCACCCACTTCAATCCAGAGATCATTGAATTGGTTGTCCAAGGAGTTTCGGTTTTCATAATTGAAAAGATGATGGCCAAGATGCTAAACCTACCGAAAACAGGTATCACCAAGCTACCAACCAAAGTTGGCCAAGGAAAAGGACAAGGAAAGAAAAAGGGAAAGGGAGGTAACCATCTACTAGAAAATCACTTCACCAAAAGCACTTGTTAACCAGGAAGGATGGAAGGTTTTTCTTTTCAAGGGAATGTATGCAGCTAGATTACTAGCATTAATTCATGTAATCTAGTTGAAAGGCAGCCAACTTTCCTACATAGCCAAAAAATTGTTTAGTTTTGTAGTCTTGGCCGAACAAGGAATTAAAATAAACTATGTTGCCCTAATATTTAATAATCTTTATAGCAGATTACGAGATTTGTCTACACCAGCAAAACTCGAAGCAAATAAGGACAACATTGAATTTGGTGTTACCCAAGTTGTTGACATCCTACTCCAAAATTAGTTTCCGATAGACCTAACATTTATCATATCAGATTCTAAGGAGGAGGATGAAGGTGCCACCATGATAACATCAGAAACTCAAGTTACAGAAGGCAACAAAAAAATGGGAGCACATTTTTAGCATGCACCCATTGATCTTGACGAGGAGATGGAAGACGTTGAAGAAATTGATGGGACGAGTACCCAACTAAAAAACGCGTGGCAACTAAACATTTTGCTAATTTTCCTACCAGTTTTTTGATCCTGGAACTTGGGGCAGCTTCATCATAGAAATCCCATGTCATCACCAAGAAACGTACTTTGTCTTATTGATCACTGAAAACATCAAGTTTGAAAAAGAAAGGTAGAGTGCAGAATCCAAGTCTGATTCGGCCTACATAGATTTTTGGTGCAAGGCCTCCACCGAAATTACATCCCACATTTGAAGGTACTAAAACACTTGCAACCTTCTTTCATCAATTGCACCATTTCCTAGAAGGAGAGGAAGTTCCAGTAGGGGATATACCGAAATTGGATACTCCATTGAAAAAAAAATCGATGGAACTCTACCACACAATTTAGGAGAGGCAACTAAAGACCACCGCCCCCTTGACACTTCCTTTTCGGTACAAGGTGGACCTTTTCCACCTCCTATTGGAACTAAAATGGTAATGGTTCCTTTAGTTCTGTCTTTATTAAAGTCTTTGGAGGACCATTTACTTCATTCAAAAGATTTTGCCTAGATGATGGGCAACATGTTGAAAGCTTTTTGGTTGGCTACAACAACAACAAAATGTTGCTAAAAAGGTGTTACAAAAGAGCTTGCAAGAAATAGTCGATTTGAAAGGCCAAATGCAGCAGTTGCAAACTACCAACTAGCAGGATGCTTTGACCATCCAACATTTATAGGCTAAGCTATAGAATTTGGAAGGCACAAAGAAAAGAGTTCGCAAGTTGGAAATTAAAAATTCCAACTACCGGAATGAGCTACCGAAACTCCAAAAATAGCTTATCGAAATTAGTAAAACTTTGGGCTCCATCAATTTGGAACAAGCTATGTTGAAGTAGATTTTTGAACATAAGCAAGCCAACTGAAAGGTCGTTGAACAAATCTTTGAACTTAACTAAGAAGTTATTCAAATCGACAAAAGGGAAAGTGAAGCAGACGGAGGGCCAAAATGAAGCGCTTCTGGAAAAAGTTCACAAGTAGCAACTTGAGTTGTAATAGTCCACAAAACAAATCCAGTTGTTGTAATAAGATTTGGAGGAGGTGAGGCAGAATCCATGCGCGATTTAAGAAGAGCTAAATACTATAAAGAAAGAAATGAGGATGTTGAAGCAAAAGGTTGAACTCACAAATTTATACCATAACCGAATGGAAGAATTTGACAACCTCAAAATGGAGTATGCTTTCATGAAGGCATAATTCTTGAATTATTAGAAAAGGAATAAGAAAAGCCAAGCCGAATAGTGGGAACTTCACAAGTAACAAGTTGGTGAAATCATTTGGGAGGCATTTGAATCCTACCAAAAAGATGAGGAGTTGTACCAATTATGCTTGGAGACGTACTAGAGGGTAATGCCTCATTTGGTGATGCCACCTTTCGATTTCGGCAAAGTGCAAGCTCACTTTGGATCTACATCCGAATTTAGTACACATAGGAGTAAGGAACATAATGAAGGTAAGCAGATGGAGGTAGATTAGTGGTTGCACCAAAATCACAACCTACCGAATTAAAGGTGGCTTTTGGTGCTAGAATTATTTATGGTGCTACAAACGTTTCTAGCAAAGTAGAAGGCTTTGTACCAATTCAAACCCTTGCCCCTACAAAAGCTAAAACACATTCTAGTGGTGCGACTAATCTAAGACTTCCCAATATAATAATCAAGGACAAACATATGACTTCAATGGTTGGAACTGGTATGGAAGCTGAAGCTTTGATTTTGGTACAAATGAAATCCACTTTCATTCTTGTTGCCACTACACCAAGTTTTATGTTGCACTAAAAGATGTAGGACTAGATGTTAAAGTAGATGTAATAGAGGTTATGGTTATGGAAAAGTAGTGTAAATTATATAGATTGTAATTACGAAGATGTAATCACAATTAGAAAGGGGGATGATGTTGAAGGTAGATTTTATCGCAATTGGATTTTTATCCAATTTTTACTAAAACCAACTTTTCCCTACCAAAACCCATTTATTGAATTTTCATTACCAAAAACCTTGTTACCAAAACTGGTTTTTACTATCAGTTTAAACTGAGTTATATTTAGGACTAATTTTTGTGGGATTAAGCTAATTGTTTATTCCACCATTTTTTACTTTCTTTCTTGGAAGTACTTAAGGTTTTATCCTTTTGTGGACTATACAAGATAATATTTTTTGGAATAAATTACTTTTTTTCTTGCCATACTTTTGTACGTAAAAATTATATGTGTGGTTTTCTCTTTGTATGTTGTGAATATTTTCTCTTTTTGTATGCAAGGCCTTCTTCCTTGTATTTGCTTTAGGTTTGTTTCTATAGAAAGTTCACGAGGATATCCTACTAAGTGCAAATAGTACCTATTTTGTGCTTAAGCCTTTTGCTTATCTAAATAAAGTAAGAAGATTTTATCTTCTTCTCCCTTACTTATTTCAAAACTTGGTAGTTCACTAGGTGGCTTTAATAGTCAAATCCCTCATTTTAAAAAAAAGAGGCATAACTTCCCTTTCCTTCTTACACCTCATAATGTACATATGTTGAAATTCATGACAATGTGTGAAGCCCATGGATGTGTGACATTTTCAAAATGCGGGGATGGATTTGATTATTGCCTTATTCTCAATCCTTTATTTTAAGAATGTTTTCACCATATGGTTTTATTTTACACATTACTAATCAAAGTTACTATCTACTAAGTCAATTTTCAATTGTAAGAGTTTGTTATCTTTTCTTTAAAAGGAGATACAATAAATCCATGTTAAATACATCATTAATCCAAGTTCTTACTTGTTGTGTAAGGTAAAGCCCTAGGGTGGGGAAATTCCAAAGAATATGGGGCCTAGGACAAGGTGATAGTTAAATCTAATCTTGCATTTTGGTAAAACCTCTCACCCATTATTAAAGACACAATTTGTGTAAAAAATGAAGCAAGGATTTCAAAGGTAATAAAATAGATTTGGATTTTTAAGAAAATCAAAACAAAAGAAGATAATCACATCCTTGATTTGGAGTTAACAAAAGTGAAAATAAAAAGGCTTGAAATTCTCTTAATATATTATGTTGTATGAAGGTGTATTAAACCTTCCTATGTTTTCACAATAATGCAAAAGTTTTGCAAAGGTTAATAGTGAAACCTAAATGCCCCATGCTTCTTGAATCATGTCAAGAAACCACAAATAACTCATAGGTGTCCCATAAAACCTTCAAGTTTTGACAAGTAGGCACATATTGTAAAAAACTTCTCTACAACTTCCAAGAGATTTTTTCTCCAAGTATTACATATATGCTTTTATATATATGTCCTTTACACCCACGAGCTCCACACTAAAAATCATGAAGCCCACTTCCCATCTTGTCATTTCCACATCATCATGCAATTGTTATATCTACATGCAATAAAACCCTTGGCCATGGGCTTTACTAGAATATGAGCTTTATAAGCTCAATTCCATCTTGCACATGCTTTTATTCATGTATTTAGCCCATGGGTTCAAACTTTACATACCACATAAACTTAGGTAGTCCATATGGTAGATAACAACTAGGCACATGAAAGAAAAGATTCTTGCACCTCCTTAGTAAAGATCTTACACTTATAAGTAGGCATAATTTCCTTACCACTTTAAGGAATAGGCGGGAGATCCTCTTTTCCATTAAGTACCATGAAGGAAAAAATGGGGGTGTGGTTCAAAAAATGAAACATTTGCCAAAGTAAGCATCTCATTTTTTTAGGCACCCCTCATACGAAACATGCATTCTATTTTTTGAAATGCTTCACATTTTATTTTTATTTCTTGTTTATACCTCTTAGTGGGTTCAATGGGCATTCTTTTTTTTGATACACCCCCAATAACACATGAAAAAATACATTAAACAACATTATTTTTTATTACAATAAAACTCAAAGCAAGTTTTTACTAGTGTTGGCCAATACTTCATTTTTAAGAGAGCACACGGTCATAGTTTTGACACTAAAAAACTTTTTGATAAGTTCTCTAGGTACAATTTTGAACTCAATTTTTGAATTTTTTAAATAATGAGGTTTTGGTTTTGGCACAGTTTGAAAAAACTTAAGAATGTTTACACTTAGTTTGAAAAGTGGGTCCACATATTAAAATTCTCCAATATTGGACATTGCATAGGTACAAAGTTTTATAACAAATTAAAATTGGAGACTATATATGTATGGAATTTTACAATTAATTAAAATTGATTGAATACCTATAAACTTCAACCCACTTGCCAACTTTCAAAACAATTCAACTTACTTATCAAAATTAAAAACCCATGTTCAAAATTATTTTTCAAAGTTCCAATTTGCATTTTTGCTTCTAGCAAAAAAACTAGTTCCATTGTCTAACTCTTGTGTTGATTCCACCAAACAAGTACCAATTCAAATCCAAGCCACAATAACTTGAACCCCCAAGTTTAACACTCAAAATTAAAGAACTTGTTAACATTGGTCTTTACGTTAAATTAATTCCCACATGTAATGCATCCCCATACCTTGACCCATTTAATACCATATTCAATTTTGTTGCACTTATGTAAGAGAATTTTTAATAGTTGGTGTCTTTTTTTTTACTAGTGTTTATCACACCCAAGGAATTACATTGATTTTTTTCCCCTCACCACCCATAACCATGAAAAATAAAACACTATATGGTTAGATAATGTTTAAATGTAGCAATTAGGGCCAATCATTATAACCAACCAATGAAGACCAATCATTTTGGCATCATATGGTTATTTCAATCATAGAATAATGTGACCATTTTGCAAGTCAAAACCAAACATTGGTTCAAAAGCGACACATTCTGATGAAGCTTCAACATCCAAATTTTGGTATATATTTCCATTGCTAAATTATTTTAAGTACTTATGCCCCACTCCCATGTGTGAAGTACCATAGTTCATAATTTAAGAAAATTAGCAATACTTAATCTACTACATGAAAAAATCAACCAATGTGATCATCAATTTAATCAACTTTGTTATTGATGATTTTATCAATTAATTGTTGATGTTGATTGCATTATTAACACCCAACCCATTTATGAATATATTTATGTAATTTATATGTAGTTTTTGTGACACCTAGTATAATGTGATGTTCCATTGTAAGAGATAAAAACAAACAAGATCATACATGTCACCTTCACCACCATGAGTACCTAGGGCATAAAGACACTTGTGCTAATATTGTTTGTGTGCATGTGTGCATGTGTGTGTTTTGTTGTGGATGAGTTTCACAAATTGAATTTGTAGTCACTTATAGTTAAACTTATAAGTTTTTTTCATTAGCCAAAGTTTGATTTTGAATCACTAATGAAATGGGTGAAAATAAATGTAACAATACCTATCAACATACTATTAACATTGCATAGTGAATGGGAATCAAAAACACCTTTGTGTGGTACCATTTGGAACCACCTCCTTGAATGGTAAAATTAATAAAATTGGCTAAATAATATTCTTGATCCCTTTTTTAATATATTTTTATAATATTTATCCATTGCATACCAAAGTATATGGCCTAAAGTGTTTGTTGGAATTTTAAAAAGTTGAAATTTTTGAATTTTTTTTTTTCCTAATTGCAATAGCAAATCTTGAACTTTGAAATTTCATAACTAAATTATACCTATTCAATTAATTACTTAATCAAATAATCAAATAGAATACCATCAAAGTTACATGTTTGAAAATTATACCCTTGAGAAAAAATCAAAACGTGTTTCAAATTTGTGTTCCTAACCAAAAAGTTTTTTTTAAAAAAAACATCATTACATTCCTAAAACTTTTTAAAAATGTAATGAAGGGAATATCAAAAAAAATTGTAAAACTTTCTTGTCCTATTAAAATTCAAAGTCTATACAACTTAGTAAATGTATTAAGAAAGTTTTTAAAATTTAAATCCTTATTTAAACTTTCTTTATATTTTTCTAAAGTTCAATGGGTCAAATAAAATGAAAGTGTAACGTTCCTAATGGTAACACCCAAGGATGTTTTTGTCTTCGATGACATGGGATATTAATGGGGTTGGAATCAAATGATAGCCATCACTCACATAACATGCATGGGGGATGGTGGGTGGATGAAAAAATCAATCACCATCCTTTGAATGGGTGGTATTTTTTAAACGTCATAATGCCATTGAAATTAAGAAATAAACTATTAAGGAGTTGAAAAATTTATATGGATGTGGGTTTGTAAACAATTGTGAAAATTTATAAATGAATTCCCATGATGTTGTGCCACCATCAAATTCATGATTTTCACATAGTTTTTTTTCACATTCCTTCACTCAAGGTATAGTTCCAAACCTCTTTATTAATTATTTTGTTATTGTTATTTTCCATCAAAATATGTAGACTTTATTTGTTATTTTATTAATGAATTTTGAATTTAAAATTCAATTGTAACTAATGCTTGGAGCACCTCTTGAATAGTCACATTTTTAAAAATTCCAAGAATTGACCTTGATGGGGTCCAAATGAGTGTTGTGTGATTCTTCTTTTTTAAAAGAACCTTCAATCCTAGTTTTGACATTTCAAAATTTATTTGGAGGTTCTTTGAGTGGGGATTTGAGCACAATTCTTTCAAATTCTAAACCCTTTGGTTCCAATTTCATAATCACATTTTTCAAACTCAAAAACCTTTCAGCCTGATTAAAAAATTAAGTCCAAGTCCATGTACACATGACACAATCCCAAATGCTATAAATTTTATGGATATAAAGTTTAACAACAAATTAAAATGTGGATTTGTATAGGTACACAATTCTTAAATTAAATAAAATTAACACCTAACTATAAAATTCAAACTACTTATCAACATTTTGTTAACCAATTTTTTTAATTTAAAAATCCTAACCTTGTGTTCAAGAATGACTTTTTATGGTTTTGGTTTTAGTTCTAAATCTACCAAAAGACAAGTTCCATGATTTGGTCCTTGCGCTAATTTCAACAAAAAGATTAATTCTACAAACACCACAAGCAATTTTTAAAAATAAATTATAATGGTGGTTTCAAAATATTCACACGATTATTTTTGTAATTCCCTCAACAATAACAAAACATCCACGAATTTTCACCAACAAAAGATTACTCCTTCATAATTATCAAAGCATGCAAAAATGAAAAGATCAAAACAAAGTGAATGATCTATAGAAACTCCAAAAAATCCTATTCTTACTTTTCCTACAAGGTCAAAGTTTTGGGTTCAATGATAGAAGAAAAAACCTCCAAAATTCTAGAAATGTGTTATCCAAAAATAACTTCCTTAACTCCCATAACTACCAAAATTGGAATATGAAAACCATCCCACACAAGGTCCAAATTTTTCATTCCATCCTTTCTTTAGAATCTAACTACCAAAAATATAACTTAAAAGGTCATTAACTGCAACAAAAGAGTAATTCCATAATTCCTAAAAAATGAAAAACGTTAAAATATTGAAACCTTGCACTGTGCTTCAATATCAACACTCCATGAAAAATTGAATCCACATTCATGTAATTCAATTTGCTTTGTAATGCCAAAGTCAAAATCCTAGAAAATATAATTATTGTAAAACTTGGAGGGAAATGTTTTTTTGTTGATGTTATATGCCAATCTTGAGGCCATCATCCCCATAATACACCCCATATGAATCAACATCCTTGAAATTTTGATGCATGTACTTGAAATTTATGAACATAACTTTGGAATAACATTATAACTCCTATCCATACTTGGTAGGCTTAAAGTTGTGATATGCATTGTTCAATGTTCTGGTACCACCCAATATATAACACCATTGTTTGACACTTGGAATTAGGAGAACGGTGTTTGCAATTTTTGAACAAAAATGATTAAGTAGTCATCTTGTTTGTGTTTGATCCTAATTTCACACTTGGAGATAGATCAACAAACTAAACACAAGAATTCCAACCAATTAATATTTGTTATCATGGCATTAATTATCAACTATTGGACCATGCAATCAAATAACTAGAAATCTAATTACAAGCCATGGTTTTTAAACATTAAATATATTAACACATTTTGAAATAACAAGTTTTACAAGATGTGAATGCATGAGTAGAGTTGTTTAATTTTTTGTGCAAAGATGGTTACAATTTTGCACTTCCATTTTATATTTGCACATTTAATCAAATGAATACATGATACCACAATCATTCATTGCTAGTTTTGGTCTTAATCTATGTATTATTTAAATTTTATTAGATGTAAAAAATGTTTTTTTAAGAGAGATCAATATATGTTTAATTCAAATTGCATGACACTTGTTTTACCTAGACTTTTGCACCTAGATTTTGGTTGAACTTTAATTACATTGATTTATGCCAATGAAATATTTGAACAATGACCCACATATGTAGATCTAATGGATAATCATTAATCCCATAACATTGGTAGGTTAAAGGTGATAATTTTCTTTAAAGGGTCATGCACAAAAGTGCATCAAGTATTAGGATTTCAATTAAATAATTTATTTTGGATGTTCTAAACTTGCCATTTCCTTGTTTAAACCTATGTCCTTGCAAATGGTGATCACTTTCATCATATGTTTGGTCATTAATTCTTGCAAATTATTAAATTGAAAAGGTTTGTGGTGCGAAGGTTTTTGAAATGGTTTCAATTATGTAATAGATACATGTTAATGAAAGTTGTCTTTTCCATTGGATTGAGACTAAGACAATCAAGAAATAAGGGATGAAACAACATATTTTAATTTATGTTAGTTCATAAGCTCCTTGTTTTATATTGCGTGGTCATGAATTTTTTGCATGGTTTAATTAATTTGCCAAGTTTGATGATGCCTTCCATCTTCATGGTCTTCACATCACATGTTGGAAATGAACTAACATAAATGGAATTGAAATGTTTATCTTAGAAAAGGAGGTTTAATGGTCCCAAATTTAACATTTCAAAATTTTGATAGTTAAGGAATAAGTACACAAAGTGCATTTTAACAATTTGTATTTGTAAGGCGAATGCAAGGTTGAGTGGAGCAAGAAGCAATGTGTAAGTCCATTTGGAAAGCATTTGTTTTTGGAGCCTTTAGATGATAAGGTGGTTAGGCAACAACTTAAGTAATTTCAAGCCATTTTTCAATTAAAAAAATCCTATTTAAGGATCATTATTTTGTATATGTTGCACAAATATCACATGAAATATTTTTACTTCAACATGACATGAACTTGGAAAATACCAATGTTTTCAATGACAAGTTCGTAAATAATAACATTCAAGAGATGGTATGAAATTCTTGAAACTTGTTTTCATTGATATATTATCTAACTAAATTTTACTATTCCTTGCCTCATGTACCCACCAAAACACATGTGGTGGCATTCACACATTTGTACATGTGTCTACTTTTGTTTATTGATGGTATAGGTAGGCTTTTTGTCCAAAGATGGTAGGATTGTATTTGGTGCTACTACCTACCCTCATGGAGTATGTGTGTGTATTGGTGAGTAGAGTATGAAAATGTATATTGGCTTTCCAATATCCAAGGAATGGGTTAGGATATGACACATAGCCCATAACAATCTCCTGAGCTTTTCATATACTTTTTCCCAAGATTCCATAGCAAAAGAAGGGTTTCATGAGTTCTTTTGGCCCCATCCATAATCCCAATGTGCTTTCCACATGTGTGGCCCCAACCCAAGAGTTGAATTCATCTCCCCACAAAAGTAGCTTGCCAAATGGCTCATCAGGTGGTTATCAAACTACCACAAAAGTCATCCTCTCTTTTCTATCCTTTTGCAGATTTCTTCAAGAAGGGGCCATTCCATTTAGGAATCTCACCATTCTATCAAAAGGTGACTAGTTCTACTAAGGACTGTTTCTAGAAGAACCCAATTGGTGTTCTCCACCAATGGATTCACATCACTACAATATTCCCCCACCATCCATTCACATCACACAAAGTGGAAGCTGGCAAAACCAGAGGTGGAACAATTAGATGACCACCTGACCCACTTGAAAAAAAACCCTAAAAAAAAAGGTACCTTAATAAAGGACCTTTCACCTAATCCACTTGAGAAAAAACCCTAACAAAGATACCTTAATTAAGGACCCTTTACCTGACCCACTTGAAAAAAAACCCTTAAAAAAGTACCTTGATAAAGGACCTTTCACCTAATCCGCTTGAGAAAAAACGCTAACAAAGATACCTTAATTAAGGACCCTTTGCCTGACCCACTTGAAAAAAAACCCTTAAAAAAGTACCTTGATAAAGGACCTTCCACCTAATCCGCTTGAGAAAAAACCCTAACAAAGATACCTTAATTAAGGACCCTTTACCTGACCCACTTGAAAAAAAAACCCTAACAAATAAAGAACCCTTCACCTGACCCAGTTGAAAAGAAAACCCCTAAAAAAAGTACCTTAATAAAGGACCCGTCACCTAACCCACTTGAGAAAAGTCCTTTAAAAGGACCTTAATAAAGGACCCTTCACTTGACTCACTTGAGAAAAAACCCCTAGCATAGGTACCTTAATAAAGCTCCCTTCAGTTGACCCACTTGAGGAAAAATCCTAAAAAAGGACCTTAATAAATGACCCTTCATCACCTGACCCACTTGAGAAAAAAAAACCCTAAAAAATGTACCTTGATAAAGGAGCCTTCACCTCATCCACTTGAGAAAAAAACCCTAAACAATGTACCTTAATAAAAAGACCCTTCACCTAACCCACTTGAGAAAAAAAACCCTAAAAAATGTACTTTAATAATGGACCTTTCACCTGAGCCACTTGAAAAAAAACCCTAAAAAAAGGTACTTTAATAAAGGACCCTTCACTTCACACCTAGAGGCATGAAAACTAGTTTGGGTAGTACTTTAAACTTTAACATTTGTTTTTCTTTCTCAAAAAAGTTGTACATCCTAATGGTGCCCTCACAAGCATGTGGAGGCCCAAAGATTGGGCCCTAGTAAAGACAAGATTGAGACCAAAATAAAAGTTTCATTGTTATTCATTTGCATTTTTATGATCAAAATCTAGATGCCAATTCCTTCTTATGCACATCCATATTTCAAAGTGAACAAAATAAATTTGGTCCATCATTTCAATTCTTGTCCTAAGTGGGCCTTTTGTGACATAGCTTCGCCAATGATGAATTTGCACTCAAATTTAGTAAGAACTCAAGGATTGCTATTGCTATTG
>Ga0116229_10009623_pt1 | contig 14707 bp, 12 predicted proteins | sample S1TSphgellanicum_3_FD_87313 | JGI IMG/M metagenome (GOLD analysis project Ga0116229, IMG submission 87313) | Host-associated microbial communities from peat moss isolated from Minnesota, USA - S1T2_Fc - Sphagnum magellanicum MG | ecosystem: Host-associated > Plants > Peat moss > Unclassified... | reverse complement strand
TTCGTTGCACCATCTGGTCAGCCATTCGCGCCCTCAGACCCTCCGCCTCGGTGCCCCGGTGATGCTTTGGTAAACTTTAGATGATGGCGCGCAGATCGACCGGAGTGTTCTTCCCGCTTGCGGCCATGCTATTGCTGGGTGCAATCGCCTGGCCGATTGCCGCACTCCTGCTTGCCATGCCCCCGTCCCAGGCCGCATCGATCTTCTTCGAAACCGCCGGGCCTGCGCTGCGCGTCTCCGTCCAAGCCTCGCTCGGCGCCACGCTCGTCGCAACGCTGCTCGGCGTGCCTGCAGGATACTGGCTGGCTCGCTTGCCGGCGCGCGCGCGCACGCCCGCCACGTTCCTCCTCGCCCTGCCGCTGGCGTTCCCGCCCGTCGCCTCGGGCCTGATGCTCCTCTACGCCTTCGGCCGCACTGCGCCGGCCGGCGCTTGGTTGGCAGCGCACGGCCTCCCGGTCCCGGACACGCTGCTCGGCGTCGGCGTAGCCGAATTCTTCGTTTCGGGGTCGCTCGTGGCGCTGGCCGCGACCGCAGCCTTCGCCGCGCTCGACCCGCTCTACGAGGACGCAGCGCGCACTCTCGGCGCGAGCGAATGGCGGATTTTTTCGCAAGTCGCACTGCCGGCGGCAGCGGGCAGCGTGAGCGCGGGCATCGCCTTCGCGTGGCTGCGCGCGATCGGCGAATACGGCGCCACCAGCGTGCTCGCCTATCATCCCACCGCGTTGCCGGTCGCGCTCTACGTCACCCTATCGTCGGCAGGCGTCCTGCCCGCGCTCGCCCTCTGTTATGGCTTCGTCGTTTTGGCGGCAGCGGTGCTCGGCATGCAGTGGGTTTTGCGGCGAAGCGTCGTACAATCCTGACTCATGGCAATGATGGACCGGCTCTTCGCCCCGGACTCGCTTTTTTCCAAAAACTTCTTCTTCTTAGCCAAGCGCTTCGTCCCGGGAGAGACGATTGCGGCCGCACTCGCGGCGGTCCGCGACATCAACGCAAGCGGAATGTCCGCGACGCTCGATTTTCTGGGCGAGGACGTCTTCGAGCGGGACGCCGCAATCAACACGCGCGACGCGTACCTGCACATGCTCGACGCCATCCGCACGAGCGGCTTGGACACCAACGTCTCGGTGAAGCTCACGGCCATGGGCATGCTGATCGACGAAGATTTTGCCTTCGCCAACCTGTCGCAGATCGTCGAGCACGCGCGCGCGAACGCCGACCCCTTCGTGCGCATCGATATGGAAGGCAGCGCGGTGACGACGCAAACGCTGCGCATCTTCGAGCGCGTCTTCGCCTCGCATCGCAACGTCGGGATCGTGCTCCAGGCCTACTTGCGGCGAACGCCTGCCGACGTCGCTCGCGCGATCGAACTCGGCGCGCGCGTGCGACTCTGCAAGGGTGCGTACAGCGAGCCCGAGGAGATCGCCATCACGTCGATGCCCGCGATTCGGCAGGCGTATCTTGCGATGGCGCGCGACCTGCTGGCGCGCGGCGTCTACCCGGGCATCGCCACGCACGACCTGCAGTTGATCGACGCGGTCAAGGAGATCGCTTCCGAGCTCCATCTCGGCGCCGATCGCTTCGAATTCCAAATGCTCTACGGCTGCCGCCCGCACGTGCAGCAAGAACTCGTCCGGCAAGGCTACCGGGTGAGGATTTACGTGCCGTTCGGCACGCATTGGGCCGGCTATTTCTACCGGCGCGTGCTGGAACGGCGCGAGAACGCGCTCTTCGCGCTCTCCTCGATGTTCTCGCGCTAGGGAGCGCTAGAGCATCTCGTCGGCGACGCGTTCCACGCGCACGACGCGATCCGATTCGACCAGGCGGCCCAGCACGTCGAAGCCGCTGGTCACGCGGCCGTAGACGGTAAAATCCCAGTCGAGGTGGAGTTGCGGCGAGAGCGTGATGTAGTATTGCGTGCCCGCCGAGTCGCGGATCGGCGTATTCGTCTTGTCGTCGTAGTTCATGCCCATCGAGATCACGTAGCTGTCCTGCGCGAGCGGGTTTTCCTCGGCGCCGATGGCGTAGCCGGCGTCCCCCTCGCCGTTGTCGTTGGGATCGCCGGTCTGCACGACGAAGTCCGGCACGATACGGAACCAGCGGTTGTGGTCGTAATAGCCGCGGTTCGCGAGCGCGAGGAAGTTTGCGACCGTCAGCGGCGCCCATTCGGGAAAGAGCGCGACGTAGATCGCACCTTTGGTGGTCACGATGCGCACGCGCGGGTGCGGGCCGTGCACCGGGCCGGTCATCTGCGCCGCGGTGACCGGCTCGAGCGGCAGAGAGGCCGGCGCATCCCCCGCCCCGGGCGCCCCGAGCGCACCCGCCGGCGTGCGCGGGAAGGCCGGCAGCGACGCGAGCGGATCGGGCACCGGGGGCGGCACGTGCACGCCCGGCGGGATCCGCTTCCAACTGGTATTGAGTCCGCGGCCCGAGAGCACGCGGATCGTCTCGCCGGCCTGCTCTTGCACGCGCCACGACGGATCGCGCAGCAGCGGGCGGACCTGGGAGACGAGCGCGGGGTTGGCGTAGCGGCTCATCGCGCGCACGGCCTCGATGCGCACCACCTCGTCGGGATCGCGCAGCGCGTTTTCGACCAAACGCGGATTGACGGAACGGGCATAGGAGCGGTAGATCGCCCACATCGCGTTGCGGCGCACGCCCACGTCGGGATCGGTGCGAAACGCGGTCGCGAGCGCGTCGGCCGCCTCGGCGACGCCGGCACCGCCGCGGAACTGATTGAGCGCGATCGGGACGCGCGCTCGAACGATCGCATCGGCGTCGCGCGCGAGCGCGCCTTCGATGGCTGCCTGCGCGCTGCGCTCGCCCTCCGGCGAGTAAGCATGCGCCGCTTCGTAGCGGCCGATCGCGTCGATCGCTGCGACGCGCACCGCACCGGAGCGGTCGGCTACGGCGGCATTTAGCGCGCCCGGCTCGGCGCCGGTTGCGAGCAATCCGAGTGAATAGACGCTCATAGCCCGTACGGCGTCGCGCGAATCATTAAGGTGCGCGGCAAGCAGCGGCTCGCCGGCCCGGAGCTTCGAACGCCCGATCGCGAGCGCCGCCCGAACGGCCACGCGGGGGTCGCCGGAGGCCAAAAATGCGGCTAATTGACCGTCGCCGAGCGAGCGGAGACGCTCGAGGGCGAGTATGTGCTGCGAGCTGCCCGGCGCTGCAGACGCTGCCGCCAACGGCAAAAACGCTGCAAATGTCACCATAGCCGCCTTTATAAACAAACCAAGCCTTTGCACAGCGACCCAACCTTCCCGAGCTGACTAGCGTTGTTATAGATGCTACGCATCGGCCGTCCTTCTAGGACGGTACAAGGAAACACAGGTATACCAAAGATGTCAGATACGCCAGAATCACCAAAACGCGCCACCACCGGGATGTCCGTCCGGGAAGCCGGCCAAAAAGGCGGCGAGACCGTGAAGGCAAAGTACGGCCCTGGATTCTACGAGGCCATCGGCCGCAAGGGCGGTCTCGCGACCAAATTAGCCCACGGCCATGAGTTCTACGAGCAGATCGGTAAGAAAGGTGGAAAGAAGGGCGGCGAAGCCACGCGCGATCGCTACGGCCCGGACTTCTACGAACGCATCGGACAAAAAGGTGGACAGAAGGTCAAGCAACTCATCGAAGAAGGCAAGCGCGCCGCGGCAGAAGCCGAGCGGAAAGCGAGCTAAGACCCTCCGCCGGCCGCTGACGGCCGGCGCCGTCTTCTTATTCATTCTCGCTACGGGTGCGGGGACGGTCCGGGCGCTTCCGGTTCCGCCCTCGCCGCCGCCGTCCGCGCCGACCGAAACGCCGAGCCCGCCGCCGGTAGCCGGCAATGCCCTGCCCTTCGATTCGAGCCTGATCTTCGTGCTCGACGATACGATCTCGTCAAAAGGGTCGCAAAAGGGCGACATCGTTCGCGTGCACCTGCAGAACCCCATCGTGCTCGGCGGCCGCGAAGTGGTACCCGCCGGAGCGCCCGCGCAAATTCGCGTCGTCAACGCGTCGAAGGCCGACATCATGGATACGTACGGCTTCGTCGACATCTACTTCTTGCCGCTCCAGCTGCCCGACGGGCGAACGCTCCCGCTGCGCGCGCCGACCACGCGGCTCTCGGTCAACGTCTCGGCCGGACACGAGTCGACGGTCGGTGTCGAGGACGAGGTCGGCGATATCTTCGTGCCGGACTACATGCTGTATCAGATCTTTCGCAAGGGCAAGAACTTCGTGCTCGGCCCCGGCGCCGCGATTCGCGCGCGCACCGTGGCGACGCTCGAAGAGCGTGCGAACGGCACGCTCGCGATCGAGACGCCGCCGCCGGTGGCGACCCACTTCGAGCAGCCGCACTCGACCTTTCCGGCCGAACCCGCGCCGACGCCCTACGGACCCAGCGGCCGCCCGCACCGCGGTCCGGGGCGGCCGCCGTCACCGTCACCGTCGCCATCGCCGTCGCCATCACCGTCGAGCCCCGCAAGCGACGACGCCTCCGCATCGCCGTCCGCATCCCCGTCGCCCTCACCTTCGCCGCAATCAGTATAGGGAGTACGCATGATCGTTCGAACCGCAGTCAGTACGCTCGCCGCCGTCGCGCTCTGCGCCGGCCTCGCGCTCGCCGCCGCGACGTCCGCGCCGCAAGCGACGCCGAATCCGCAACCGCAAGGCGCCGAAGCCGCCTTCGTCGCCGGCATCCAAAAGGACCTGATGGCGCGCTTCCCGACCGCGGCCGCGGCCGAAAAGGCCGGCTACTTCCGCTACACCGACGAAGACGACACCGGCGCGATCAGCTACGCCAACCTGCAATGGCAGAGCGCCGATCCGCAACACCCGAGCCAGCTCTGGTACGACGTCAAAGGCAACTTGCTGGGCGCAGATTTCTCCGTGCTGCAAAGCACCGACATGGCGCCGCCCAAACTCTGGGGCGTCGACTACCGCCGGTGGGACTCGTTCCGCGAGCACATCCACTACATCGTGACGGGCCCGAACGGCAAGACGACCTACGGCGCGATCAGCGCCAAGAAGTTCGTCGCGGCCGGCGGCGACATCAACGACCCGAGCACGGGCGCGCCGGCGATCGTCAAGGCCGGCAAGGCGGCCAATGTGGCCGACGTCAAGAAAGTGTTCTTGTTTCCGTCGCTGTGGGATCTGATCGTGTGGGTCAAGCCGAATCCGAACGGCGCCTTCGCCGAAAAGAACCCGCTCGTCACGCCGACGTCGAACGCCGCGAACACGGATATGTAGCGGCTACTTGCCGCAGGCGTTCTGCGCGATGGAATAGGCAATATCGACGGCGCCGTTTTCGGCGTCGTCGATGCTTGTGAGCTGCTTGTCGTATTTCAAATAGCTCTTGATGTTCTTCTGGTCGTCCGTCAGCGTGTTGTCGTAGGGCGTCCAACCGCCGAGCGGCGCCGAACCGCGAAAGATGTTGTACTGCATCATCTGCTGCGCGAGCCCGGTGAGGTCGGTCGATAGCTGGAACTGATGTTTGTACGCCTCCTGCAGCTTTGAGGCCGCGTCGCGCATTTGCTGCTGCTCCGCGGGATCCGTGGAGAGCGCCGCCGACGTCCGCAACTGGTCGATCTGCTGCTGCATGGGACGCAGCGAGTTCTGCAGGACGTTGGTCTCTTTGATCAGCTTGGTGCGGAGCACCACGAACCGGTCGATGTAGTTGGGATACTTGAACATGTCGTTCATATCGTCGAGCTGCGTGTCGACGACCGTGAAGACGCGGTCGTTGGCCGTCATCTGCGCCATGGCGGCGTTGAAATGGTCCGCCAGCGCCGTGCAGTAGGGCGAGGATTTTACGGTGACGATCGTACTCAAGGGCGCGCGCGGCGAGGCCGACGGCGAGGGCCCGGGCGACGCGGTGGAGGCGGCGCCGACCGGCAACAGGAGTGCGAGCGCGAGCGCTACGGTAGGCTGGAACATACGCCGGAGGCCTTACTCGTTGGACCAGTAGTCCTTGAGGGCTTTGCCCCGCGACGGATGCCGCAGCTTGCGCAGCGCTTTGGCTTCGATCTGCCGGATGCGTTCGCGCGTCACGCCGAACTCCTGGCCGACTTCTTCGAGCGTGCGCTGGTGGCCGTCTTCGAGCCCGAATCGCAGCACCAGCACCTTGCGCTCGCGCTCGGTCAGGTTTTGAAGAACGTCCTGCATCTTCTCTTTGAGCAGCATCACCGAGGCGGCCTCGGCCGGCGCGATCGCTTCCTGATCCTCGATGAAGTCGCCCAGGTGGGAGTCTTCTTCCTCACCGATCGGCGTCTCGAGCGAAATCGGCTCCTGCGAGATCTTCATGACCTCGCGGACCTTCTCGGGCGTCAAGCTCATGGCTTCGGCGATCTCTTCGACCGACGGCTCGCGACCGAGCTCTTGAAGCAGTTGGCGCGACACCTTGATGAGGCGGTTGATGGTTTCGACCATGTGCACCGGGATGCGGATGGTGCGCGCTTGATCGGCGAGCGCCCGCGTGATCGCCTGGCGTATCCACCACGTAGCGTAGGTCGAGAACTTGTAGCCTTTGCGGTAGTCGAACTTTTCGACCGCCCGGATCAAGCCGAGATTTCCCTCTTGGATCAAGTCCAAAAAGAGCATGCCGCGGCCGACGTACTTCTTGGCGATCGAGACGACCAGGCGCAGGTTCGCCTCGGTCAGCTGTCGCTTGGCCTCGTCGCCGTCTTCGACCAGGGCCCGGTTGGAGGAGCCGTTGTTTTTGGCCGTTTCGACTTCGCCCGCCTCGATGCGCATCGCGAGCGACTTCTCTTGCTCCATCGACAGCAACGGCACGCGGCCGATCTCTTTGAGATACATCCGGACCGGATCGTCGAGCGACATGCCGTCGGGAATCGGCTCGGCGCCCTCCGCTTCGGGGGCCGCTTCGGGCTTCTCGTCCTTCGATTCGTCGACGATCTCGATGCCCATCGCCGTGAGCTCCTCGAAGAACTCGTCGATCACGTCGGGGCTAATGTCGTCCAGCGCGTCGAAGGCGAGGTTGATTTCCTCATAGGTCAGCGAGCCGCGGCTCTTGCCGCGCGCTGCCAATTTTTTCTTGAGTTCGTCCAGCGAAATCGCCGGCTTCTCCTCGGTTGCTACCGTGCCGCTCTTCTTGCGCGCCATCTCGTTCTTCTCACCTCCTCTCTCACGTAATACTCGCGCGGACTGCTCCGCGCCGGCTCCCCGGACCTCCGGGGCTTGGGCCGCTCTGCGGCCTCTGGTGTCTTGGCTTCTTGATTGGGTTGGGATTTCCGTTCTTACTCTTTCTTCGGAGTCTTACGATGGAGTTTGACGTCGAGCGCCTCGAGCTCGTCTCGGAGGGCTCGCGGGACCGCGTGGCCGTCGGTAAAGAGCTGGTCGATCTGCCGCCGCACGTCCTCGTAACGTAGGCGATCGTCCTCGTGCGCGAGCCGCTCGACCACTCGCTCCAGATGCGCGCGCCGCTCGTCCGAGTCGGCGTAGCGCACGGCGGAGCTTCGATCCGTGCGTCCGAGCTGCGCCAGGGCTTCCTGGCCGCCGGCGTCTTCGGCGAAGAGCGCGAACACATCGGCCGGGCCGTGCAGCGTCCCCGACGCGTCGACGATACCTTCGTAGATGCGGCGGTAGACGTCGTTGCGGAAGCGCTGCGCCGGAATTCGAGCGCCGTATTCGACGACGAGCGACGGGTCTTCCAGCAGAACGCTCACCACCTCGCGTTCGAACGAGAGCGCTTCGACGGAGGCTGCAACGTGACGGCTTCCGGAGGCGAGCGGGGCGCCCCCACGCGGCGCGAAATTCGCGCTGCGGGCAAGGAACCGGCTATTCCGAAGGTCGTCGACGTTCACCTGCAGGCGGTTTGCGACGTAGACGCGCCATCGATCCCACTCCTCGCGGGGCGCGAGGCTCTGAATCAGCGATTCGGCTTGCGCCGCCACTTTCGAGGGTGCGTCGAAACGGTCGCGCAGACCGTCGACCGCCGCGTCGATCTTGTATTCTATCGCAGGCTTGGCATCGTTCAACAGCGCTTGGAAGGCGGCGACGCCGCGGCTGCGGACGTAGCTATCGGGGTCCTCGCCCGCCGGCAACAGCACGATCCGCACCGACGATCCGGCGTGCTCTATCACGTGAGACGCCGTATCGATCGCTTTGGTTGCGGCGTTGCTCCCCGCCTCGTCCCCGTCGAAGCAGAGAAAGACGTAATCGGCGTACTTGCGCAGCTCCCGGGCCTGCTCTTCGGTAAACGAGGTACCGAGCGCCGCCACGGTGTTCTCCAGCCCCGCCTGGTGCAGCGCTATGCAGTCGAGATAGCCCTCGACGACGATCAGCGTGCGCGACTGTTGCGCCGCGCGACGGGCCACGTTGAGTGCGTAGAGGTGGCGCCCTTTGGTGTAGACCGGCGTGGTCGAGGTATTGAGGTACTTGGGCTCCGCGTCGCCCAGCGCGCGCCCGCCGAAGGCGATCGCTTCGCCGGTGGTCGCATAGGTCGGCACCATGAGACGATCGCGGTAGAAATCGTAGTAGCCGCGCTGCCCGGCCTTGACCAGGCCCGCCTGGGCCGCGAGCGCCAGATCGATGCCGTTGCGCTCGAGTTCCGTCACGAGGGCATCCCACGAATCCGGCGCGTAGCCGAGCGTAAACTTCTCGATGGTCGCTTCGCCGAAACCGCGCTTCTCGCAGTAGGCGCGCCCGCGCTCGCCGCCGGGCTGCCGGAGCGTGCGGGCGAAGAATGCTGCGGCGATGCGATTGGCCTCGTAGATCTGCTCGCGTTCGCTGCGCTGCCGCGCGGCGCGCGGGTTTTCCGGTTCGATCTGAATGCCGGCGCGCGAAGCGAGCATGCGCTTCGCGTCCCCGAACGAGACGTTCTCGAGACGTCGCAGGAACGTGATGACGTCGCCGCCGGCGCCGCAGCCGAAGCACTTGAAGAAGTTGTCCGGATCGGGATGCACGTGAAACGAGGGCGTTTTCTCCCCGTGAAACGGGCACAGCCCAACGAAATCGCGGCCGCGCTTCTTGAGCTGTACGTACTGCCCGATAAAGGCCACGATGTCGACGCGGGCGTGGATCTCCCGAATGACCGGATCGTCGGTGGTGCGCACGGTAGCAGTGTTTTCGGCGGCTCCCCCGAAGGGCGCCTGGCAAGTGAAGCGTATCTTCGATCCGGTCCATCGCTTTATCGAGTTATCCACAGCCGAAGCGCGGATGCTCGATCTGCCGGTCGTCCAGCGGTTGCGCCGCCTGCGCCAGCTCGGGCTCGCGTACCTCGCGTTTCCATCGGCGGAGCACTCGCGTTTCACGCACGCGCTCGGCGCGCTCGCGATGGGAACGCGGGCCTTCGATCAGCTCGCGCGCGTGGGGCGCGAGTTCTTTGCGGACGATCGCGACGTCGCATACCAGCGCAGGCTCGTGCGCGCGGCGCTGCTGCTGCACGACATCGGCCACGGCCCGTTCAGCCACGCGTGCGAGGCGGTCCTGCACGTGCGCCACGAGGCGCGCACGGCGGAGTTGCTCCAACTGCCCGACATGCAGGCCGGCATCGAGGCGCTCGACGTCGACGCGGGCGACGTGCTGGGCCTGATCGTGGGCGATGCCGGCGGCCCGTATCCGGCGCTGCGCGAACTGGTGAGCGGGCCCAACCTCGACGCCGATCGCATGGATTATTTGCAGCGCGACGCCTACTTCACCGGCGTCGCCGCCGGCCGCTTCGACGTCGACCAGCTCGTCGCGTCGCTGCGCCTCTTCGAACGCGACGGGCAGATCGTCACCGGCATCGACGCGCGCGGCGTGGTCGCGCTCGAATCGTTCGTGATGGCGCGGTACATGATGTTCGCTTCGGTGTACTTCCACCACACGACCCGGCTCTTCGAGCGCATCTTGCAGGACGCGCTGCGCGAACTCTGGCCCGATCCGCACGCGCTCGATCCAATCGACGAGTTTCTGCGCTGGGACGATTTTCGCGTGCTCGACCGGCTGAGCGGACTCTCCGGCGAAGCCGCGCACGCCCTGCGGCAGCGCGTGCGCATCTTCGGCCTGGCCGCCGAGTTCAACGCCGAGCGGGATCTGCGGCTCTACGAGGCGTGCGAGGCGGCGTTGCGCGAGCGATTCGGCGCCGCCAACGTGTGGGCCGACGAGCAGTCGCAGGTGATGCACCGGCTCCCGCTCGGCTCGGGCGGCGGGCTCACGGTGTGGGTGAACGCCGGCGGGCATCTGGTCGACGCGCGCGACGCCTCCGACCTGATCGGCAAACTCAGCGGCAAAGCCTACTGGCGCAAGCTCTTCGTGCGCCGCGACCCGGCCTCGCCGCGCGAGGCGCAAGAAGCGCTGATGCGCGAAGCGCGCGCCATCTGCGCGAACATCGTCGCCAAACGGCCGGGCAGGTCTACGTAAGCGCGCCGATCGCCGCTTGGGCGGCAGCGAGGCGCGCGACGGGCACGCGATACGGCGAGCACGAGACGTAATCGAGGCCGAGACCGTTGCAGAACGCGACGCTGCTGGGTTCGCCGCCGTGCTCGCCGCAGATGCCGATCTTGATGGACGGACGCGATTCGCGCCCGAGCTTGACGGCCAAGCGCATCAGTTCCCCGACGCCGCGTCGATCGAGGACCTGGAACGGATCGTCCTTGAGGATCCGCTTGTCGAGGTAGACGGGAATGAACGACGCCTCGGCGTCGTCGCGGCTGTAGCCGTAGGTGGTCTGCGTCAGATCGTTGGTGCCGAACGAGAAGAACTCGGCGTACTGCGCTAGTTCGTCGGCGACGATGCAGGCGCGCGGCAACTCGACCATCGTGCCGATGCGATACGGGAGCGCGACGCCCATCTCTTCGAGCACCTCGTCGGCCACCGCCCTGGCCGCGTCGTGGGTCGCCTGCATCTCCTCCCGCGTCCCGACCCCGGGAATCATCACTTCCGGCCGCGCGTCGATACCGCGCTTCTTCAGCGCGCAGGCAGCTTCGAAGATCGCCCGCACCTGCATGGCGTAGATTTCGGGGTAGAGGATGCCGAGGCGGCAGACGCGCAGCCCGAGCATCGGGTTCTGCTCGTGAAGCTGCTGCACGCGCTGCAACATCGTGTTGCTCTCGACGAACTCCGGCGACTCGACGCCCTTCGTCAGGCGCAACTCCGTCGTTTCGACCAGCAGCGTCTCGAGCGACGGCAAGAACTCGTGCAGCGGCGGGTCGAGCAGGCGGATCGTGACGGGCAACCCCGCCATCGCCTCCAGAATGCCCGCAAAATCGTCGCGCTGGAACGGCAGCAGTTGCGCGAGGCTCTCGGCGCGCGCCGCCGGCGTGTTGGCCAGGATCATCTGCCGTACGACCGGCAGGCGCTCGCGCTGCATGAACATGTGCTCGGTGCGGCACAACCCGATGCCTTGCGCGCCGAGTTCCCGCGCGCGCCGCGCGTCCTCGGGGGTATCGGCATTGGCCCACACCTGCATGCGGCGCACGTCGTCGGCCCACGACAAGAACGTCTGCTGCCACGGCGGCAACTGCGTCGGCGGCGGTATCAGCGTGAGTTCACCGACCGCAACGTTGCCGGTCGTGCCGTCGATCGTCAGCCAATCGCCCTCGTGCAGCTCGACGCCGTCGAGCCGCGCCACCTTGGTCCGGCGATCGATCTGCAGCGCTTCGCATCCCGCGACGCACGGCTTGCCCATCCCGCGCGCGACGACGGCGGCATGCGAGGTCGCGCCGCCTTTGGAGGTGAGCACGCCCTGGCTCGCGATCATGCCGTGCACGTCGTCCGGCGTGGTTTCGACGCGCACGAGAATCGTCGGTTTGCCGGCGGCCTTCCACGCGACCGCGTCGTCGGCCGAAAAGACCACGCGCCCGGTCGCGGCGCCCGGCGAGGCGTTGAGCCCCTTGGCGGCGACGACGATCGTCTGCGCGGGGTCGATGCGGGCGTGAAAGAGTTGATCGAGCTGCCGCGCGTCGACCATGCCGAGCGCGGTGCGCCGGTCGATCAGCCCTTCCGCGACGAGATCGATCGCGATCTTCACCGCCGCCTCCGCGCTGCGTTTGGCGCTACGCGTCTGGAGCATGAAGAGTTTGCCGCGCTCGACGGTAAACTCGAGGTCCTGCACGTCGCGATAGTGGCGCTCGAGCCGGGCCGCGATCTCGACGAACTGCGCGTACACGGCGGGCTGTTTTTCCTGAAGGTCGGAGATGCGCATGGGGGTGCGAATGCCCGCGACCACGTCCTCGCCCTGCGCGTTGCTCAGGTACTCGCCGAAGAGCGTCTTCTCGCCGGTGTTCGGGTCGCGCGTGAAGGCGACGCCCGTTCCCGAATCCTCGCCCATATTGCCGAAGACCATCTCCATGACCGTGACGGCCGTGCCCCAGTCGTCGGAGATCTTGTTGAAGCGCCGGTAATCGACCGCGCGCTTGGAATGCCACGAGTCGAAGACCGCTTGAATCGAGAGGACGAGTTGCTCGCGAACGTCCTGCGGGAACTCGCGACCGGCTTGCTCGCGGACCACGCCCTTAAACGTCGCGGCCAGCTCTTTCCACGTCTGCGCGCCGATTTCGGGGTCGTTCTTGACCCCCAGGCGCTCCTTCGCCTCGTCGATCTGCTCTTCGAAGCGCTCCTTGTCGATGCCCAAAACGACGCTCGAAAACATCGTGATGAAGCGGCGGTAGGCATCCCAAGCGAAACGCTCGTTGCCCGTGAGCGACGCGAGCGCTTCGACGGTGCGATCGTTCAACCCGAGGTTGAGAATCGTATCCATCATGCCCGGCATCGACACCCGCGCGCCGCTGCGCACCGAGACCAGCAGCGGGTTGTCGACCGAGCCGAAACCCTTGCCGGTCCGGCGTTCCAGCTCGGCCATCGCGACCGAGACCTCGGTCTCCAAGCCGGCCGGCAACGTGCGCCCCGATTTGTAAAACTCCAGACACGCTTGCGTGCTGATGACGAAGCCCGCGGGAACCGGCAACTTCGCGGCCGTCATCTCGGCCAGCCCGGCGCCCTTACCGCCGAGCAGATCGTTCATCGAAGCGTCGCCTTCCTCGAAGAAAAAGACGCGCTTGGCGCTCTGCACGAGCATGCGGTTAGAGCCGCTCCGCGAGGAAGGCGCCGAGCCGGTCGCCCGGCACGCGCTCTTGCTGCATCGAATCGCGTTCGCGCACGGTCACGGTGCCGTCGGCGAGCGTATCGTAGTCGACGGTCACGCAAAACGGCGTGCCGATCTCGTCCTGGCGCCGGTAGAGCTGGCCGATGTTGCCCTCGTCGTACTGCGTGCGATGCTTGGGCCGTAACCCCGCCTCGATCGCCCGCGCCCGCTCGACGAGCTCCGGCTTATTGCGGGCCAGCGAAAACACCGCGACCTGCACGGGGGCGATGGCGGGATGAAAGCGCAGGACGGTGCGCTCGGCCTCTTTTCCCTTTGCGTCGATCCACTGCTCGCGCTCCATCGCGTCGACCAGCATCGTCAGCGTCGTGCGATCCATACCGGCCGAGCTTTCGATCAGAATCGGCGTATAGTGCGCTTTGCTCGCCTCGTCGAAAAAGCGAAGATCCTTGCCCGACAGCTTCATGTGCGCGTCCAAATCGTAGGTGCCGCGATGGGCGATGGACTCGAGCTCTCCCCAGCCCCACGGGAAGAGGTACTCGACGTCGATACCGGCTTTCGCGTAGTGCGGGCGTTCTTGCGGCGTCAACTCGTAGAACCGCAAGCGGTCGGCCTTCACGCCGTACTTCGAATACCACGACTTGCGCCGCTCGACCCACTCGTGAAAGCACTCCAAGTCCTTGCCGTCGTCCGGCACGAAGTACTCGAGTTCCGCCTGCTCGAATTCGCGAACGCGAAACGTAAAGTTGCCGGGCGTGATCTCGTTGCGAAACGACTTGCCGATCTGCGCGATGCCGAAGGGCGGGCGCTTGCGCGCGGTCTGATAGACGTTTTTGAAGTTGACGAAGATGCCCTGAGCGGTCTCCGGCCGCAGATACGCGGTCGAGGCCGTGTCCTCCATCGGGCCGACCTGCGTCTTCATCATCAAGCTGAAGTTGCGCGGCTCCGTGAAGGAGTCTTTGCTGCCGCAGTCCGGGCATTTGGCCGGATCCTTCAGATGATCCAAGCGAAAGCGGTGCTTGCAGACCTTGCAATCGACCAGAACGTCGTGGAATTGGTCGACGTGGCCGGAGGCCTTCCACGTGTCGGGGTGCATGATAATCGAGGAGTCGAAGGCCACGACGTCGTCGCGAAATTCGACCGTATCCCGCCACCAGGCGTCCTTGACGTTCCGCTTGAGTACGGCTCCCAGCGGACCATAGTCCCAAAAACCGTTGAGTCCGCCGTAAATTTCACTCGACTGAAAGATAAAGCCGCGACGCTTTGCCAGCGCCGTCACATCTTCCATGGTGACGCGTCGTTCGGGGGCAGCCGTATCCATAGGTCTTGCTAGTTTTATCACATGGGCGGGAAACCCCCGCCGGTCGAGGGCGCGGAGGGTTAACCGGAGCCGAAACTCCCGTCGTAGCGGCGCCCGCGCCACTCGACGCCGCGGCCGCTGGCAAAACGCGCCATCGACGTCAAGACGACCGCCACCACGAAGGCGTTTCCGAGCGGTAGCCAGAGGCCCGACCACGGCGGAAGGCGCATGCGGCGCATGCTCCACAGCGCAGCCGCCATGGTCAGCGCGATCGCCGCGCCGAGCGCGGCCGCCAACGCCCATTCGCGCGCGATCAGCAAGGCCACGAATACCAAGGGAGAGACCGGCGAGAGCGCCGCGTAACCCGCGATGCCGGCCGCGGCCCGCAG
>Ga0116229_10009620_pt1 | contig 14709 bp, 17 predicted proteins | sample S1TSphgellanicum_3_FD_87313 | JGI IMG/M metagenome (GOLD analysis project Ga0116229, IMG submission 87313) | Host-associated microbial communities from peat moss isolated from Minnesota, USA - S1T2_Fc - Sphagnum magellanicum MG | ecosystem: Host-associated > Plants > Peat moss > Unclassified... | reverse complement strand
CAATCTAAATTGTTTCAATGCCTATTTTACACGAACAAAGCACTAAACCTTGGACATCTTGTAAAAGTATTGTGAAAGCACTTAAATAGCACTAATACAAAGGGGTCCCCACTTTGTGATGCTCATATTGTTTACGGTTTTTAGTTGGACCTAGAATGATTTTATATATTCTTCCATATCTAGGAGAAGGAACATTGGTGGGTGGTAAGATGTTTGCCATAACAACACATTGAGCCTCCCACTTGTTTTGTTGTTGAGTAAAAATCTTGAATATTGAAACATGACGAATATTTTTCATGTTTTGAATTTTTGGTTAGTTATCTACATTTGCCAGTTTATTGACAAAAAGAGATGCATCATCACCAAATATATTCTTGGGGTGACACTTTGGTTTTTCAGAAAGGAGAAAACCAATTTCCTTTAATGTTGTAACCTCATCTTGGGTGAGATATGTTCTTTCCTACATAAGCTATAAAGAAGGCACAATGGGCCTTCCAAATTGTATACTTTCTCCTAGTGCCTCCAATAGAACAGCTCTGACATCATGACAAAACCAAAACTTGTGTAGTTCAATTGTCGCACCTTTAGCAACATTCCAATTACCAACATAACAAATAGTAGGAATGCCCCATTATGTTCCCCTTGAAATATTTTTTGCCTTGCAATAATGTTTGGTGTCCTTTTGCAATGCCGAACATTGGGCATTGGACTTGGGGTTACATCTTTCAATGTGCCAAGCATCATCACCACAAAGGCATTCCAACACCTCCTCGCCATTATGAATGAGAACTGGGAAGCCCTCTTGTGAACAACTAGACTGCCTTACATCTCCATTGGATGTAAAGTTGCGTGAAGTGAATTTGATTCACAAACAGGATAAAATAACATGATTATGCCTATGCAAATCACCTTTTGATTCAAGGGACAGACTTTGCTTCCATTTAATAGATCCAAATACCTATTCACCTTCCAAGTGCGGTATCCTTGATGTATACAAAGAACCTAGAGCTAATTTGGCAACTACAATAGCCATTTGTAATGGATCACCATATTAGCTCACCCTATGCAATCGCAATTCATCCCTATTTGGACCAATCCTTAAGTGACCACCGTGAACGAAAACATAGTACAATGACAATTGCCTAAAAGCTCGCATGTAATCATTTGAAGTGGCAGCATATAAACATGCACCTCGTTTCCCTAATTCCTAAAGCCAAATGTTGTGAATTGTTTCAGATAGGTTACAAGTTAATATGTCTGCTTCCTCTTCCAAAGAAAATTTCTACATTTGCATTTAAGAAATGGATGCAAAGGAGAATAGGAATAATATTTTCAAGTTTTTTTTCATGATGAACTCAGATCTTTAGGCTTGAAAAACCCACGAGTTAATAGCAAAGCTTTGCAAGAAAAGCCATGACTGGTTCAGCTACAACCACCTAGTTTTTCATCTCTTTAAGTTTGTTCAAGGTTGTTGTCATTATTGTTTTCTATCATCAAATGTTGTTGCTACTATTTTTTCTCATGCATTATTTTCATACAAAATTGCATACAAAGTAGCAATAAGGTATACACCATATCAATTAGTGTATGGATTACATCCATTGATGCCCACAAAGTACATAGTTCGAGTTGCTGGTGGAAATGAAAGAGATAGTATTCCAATGAAAGTTTTAATTAACAAAATTTGAAACTTTTGATTCTAATTATTTTGAAACATTTGAAAAAATTATGGAAGAGGATAATACAATCACGTTAATGGAAAACATTTTAAAACCTAACATATAATTGATGACATTCAAGATTCAATAACCATTGTTCCAAGAGAAGGATTTTGACCTCTTTGGATATTCTGAGATATTCATTTAGAAGAATATAATTTTTCAACATTATGTTTTAGTCATCTAAGACCTTTTTTTCAATGTTCATATAAAAAAATCACACAAGCAAAACTAACAAGTGATAATAGAAATAAAATGCATATCATATAACTAATATGTTTTTAAACAATTAAAATTACTTGGTCGCGAGCCTAAGGTTAGGGTTGCGACATTAACACAACTTGGTTTCTAGGATGATTAGGATCAAATACTAAAATTATTCATGGCAATTGAATCCTTAACTACAAATGATGTGCCAATCAACATTGAGCCCATCGAAGATGAATTCAAGGATGTGGAGTAACTAAAAGGATAATTGACTAATGAACTTTTGACTCACTAACCTCAAGGATCTAAAGAGTTGTTATGGTAGGCATTACTTGTGAAACTACATATGAAGCTTAAGTACATGCTATAGTTTAACCTTCCTGGACATATTAATTTTATCACAATGAGTTTGTTATAAAGGGATCTTTTAAGGTTTCAAATGTTTTTGGTGATTTTTGAAAACATGTGGTCCAATTGAAATTTTCTTTAATACATTTCATACTATCTTCCATTTAGATTCGTACTTGAAAAGAAAAATTACTAGGTCATGTTCTCATAATTAACGATGTGTCAAATAATGTTAACTTAGATAAATTATTGAAATTTGATTTAGGATTTAGTATATTAGGACATATAAAAACATTTCCAAATTATTTAGATTATTTTCACAAATATGTTTTTGCAATGATTAAATAGTTAGGACTTCCAATTTTTTTTGTAGCATTCACCATGGGTGTTAACAATTGGCCCACACTTATAAAAACATTACAATAGTTGCATGACTAACATGTTACTAAAAATAAATAAAATTTAAATGATATCATATTAAATGTTTAAAAACTTGTCCAAAACAATCTTGAAACATGTGTACATTATTATCAACATAAGATAAATAATTTTCAAATTAAAAAAAATCTAATGTATTGTTTGGTGAAATTCAAGATTAATTTTTGTTATTGAATTTCAAAGTGGAGGATTAGCCCGTGATCATGGATGGTTGTCAACTCAAAATGCTTTTCAATTTGGCATTTTTTCAAATGAAAATATTGAAATTTTTGTTGATAAATGTTTAACAACTAATCAAACAGTTCTTCCAACTGAAATACATAGTGCACAAATACATCAACATCAATGAACTTTTCAAAAAGGAATCAACCAATTTGTCGATTTTAATATCCTAAACCTTCAATGAAATTCATTACAATACCATTGCCACTAAATGAACATAATTGTGTTCCAAAATTTCATGAAATTGCAAATAATGTTTTTTTAAAAACTTGTTGATATGGGATTAGGTGTAAATATTTCTTTTGAGTTTTTAAAAATAAATTTAAACATACAAAATTACATTTTTGGATTACGATCCTCATTTGAAAACCAATATTATTTTTGAAATATAAAGTAAATGATATACAAACAAATGTTTTTAGAATACATGCAATACCTATGTGGGAAACAAATATAGATGCACAATACATTTTACATCCATATTTTGTTGTAGTTTATTGCACTTTTTATTTAGCAAAAAAAATTAAATATGTTACACAAGAAATGAAATCCATGTTAAACAAATGTAAACATGAACAATATGAAACATCCGAAAGAATAAAAATTTAAAAAAAAAAATTTAAATGCACAACAAATGTCTATTCAACAAGTAGTCCACATATCATTATCAATTCCATTTTATCACTCAACAAGATCATTTCAATTCATAAATACATGTAACAAACATGAAAGACCTTTTGTGTTGTTGCCACAAAAAATATTACACAATTTACCCCCTACATCAAAAAACATTCATTGTAAATCATTAATTGATAAATATAAGGAACGACATCATAGTTTGAAAAATGTTTCTTTAGTAGAATTTATTGTTAGTTACAACACTAAAACATGTAAAAAACATGGACATGATAATTATCCATTGGGTTTCATTCAATTTTCTTAAGGACCCAAAAAATTGTTATAGATAATTATTACTTTTGTTCCATCATTTTTTAAAATTAAAAATGGATTTGAAAAAAATTGTACTTCATGGAAAGATGTTTACATGAAAAAAAATAAAAATTGAAACAAAATAAAATTGTTTACAAATTTAATAAAAATAATAAGTATCATGATGAATGGGAATCATCTACAAGAACAAGTAAAGAAAATACTGAAATGAATGAAATAAATGGGTGGGAATTTTATTTTCAAATGAAGTATTATCAAAGCAAGTGATCCGCGTAAAAATGTGTTATTTACACACATGAAAGAAGTTGAACCATATGACTTAATGTTTGAAAACCATATGCAACCTAAGAAAAAATGTTAAAAAAATTTATTGGTAATGCATGTTTATCAACAAATTGATGAACATGTTCCATATGAAAAATTTGCATCACAATTGAGAGAATTTAATGATGAACAAAAAATTATTATTGATGATATTTTATACAAGAAAAACAAAAATCCAACAAAACCATTACACAATTTTTAAACATGAGGTGTAGGAACAAGAAAAACGTATACATTGATGTCCATCATATAAAACATGTTAAAATGTTGTATAAAAGAAACTACAAACATTGACATTCTAAAACCAAAAGTTATGAAATTAACATACAAAAAGAAAAATAACATTTAATATTAATGGTACCATAATACATTCTGCACTTGCAATACCATTAAATATATTTTTTAATGAATTCAAAGCATTAAAAATGTGACACATTAACAAAAACATATGATCAATTTCAATTAGTGGTGATAGATGATTTTTTTTTAGTAGGTAATAAAATGTTAATATTTATTGATCTTAAATTATGTGTAATTAAACAAGTTATATAATCAATTCATGGGTGGTTTTGATGTTATAATGACATGAGACCTTTACCAAGCTCCACTAGTTTGACATTCATGGACTTTCAAATTTAAAACCAACAATTTAAACATCCTTGCAACAAAATTTTGGCATGAAAATATAAATTGTTACATGAATTTAAACAAATAATGAGACAAAATAATATAAATTTCATTAACATTTTGAATAGGTTTTAAACAACATCACAAACATTTGAAGACATTAATTTTATAAATAAAATTTGTTTGGAAGCACCACCTATGGACAACATCTTACCATATTTGTTTAATACAAATATTAAAATAGCAACACATAACAAGAATGTATTTCATACAACAACTAGTCAAACATTTGAATTATTAACTCAAGATATCCATTATGACATATGTCCTCATTTCAAATCATCAACTATTCCAAGTCAAACAAACAATCTTCATCATGAACTATAGTTTTTTTTAAAATGTTAGTAGAATTGTGTGCAAGAAATTATAACACATTAGATGGTCTTATAAATGGTGCAAATGGGACATTCAACGATTTCACACCAACTTTTTCAAAATCATTTATATGGACACAATTTTATAATTCCAAAATTGGAAACAAAATGAAAATAAAATTTGTACACATTCATAAACAATCCCCTATAATCAATAAAAAATGGACACCTATTGAAAAGAAAAACACAAAAATATAAATAGGTAGCAACCCTTCGCACATTATCACAAGAATTCAATTCTTTATACAACTAATAGCAACACATACCATACACAATGCATAAGGTTTAACATTTGATTGTTTAGCATTTGATTCAACAAGTGTAACAAAACATGGTTTAACATTTACAACATTATATCAATACGTTCTAAAGATCATTTATATCTACTTTCCCCATTAACTAGCAAAAATGTCCAAGTAAATACACTTGTTTAAGAAAAAATGCATTGACTTAGAACAACTGCACAATATGAATTAACATTCATTTTTTTCAATTTTATTTTATCACACAAAATTTGTAATCATTGAATCCCTCAACACTCATTTTTTAACATTACATTTCCAAAACATTCTTTCAAATCAAAATTTATCAACATCTCACATACTTTGTAAAAACAAAACAAAAATATAAAATATTCATACAAACCAAAAAAAAAAACAATGTTATATCACAAAAATTTAACATTTTGTCATGTTATGGCCCACATGGAACAATGATGTTTTATGATAAGACAATGTTTTTACCACAAACAATTTCAACAACAAATTCATATGCTAAATTCATCACTACATCATTTAACAAAAATATGCGAGAAGCTTTATATATAATCACAATTCATAAACCCTCAAAAATGAAAATAATATATTTTAATTCAATTTTGGAAACCATATTAAAAGACATACCTAAAAATTATCCAACTATTTTAATTGAAGATTTCAATATAGACATGCTAAAAAACAATTTCAATCAACAACATTTTAAAACCTTATGCACAAATATAGATTGAAACTCTTTTTTTTTTTTAAAAGCACAACCATTAATAATACACAAATAAACCATATTTGGACTAATGCACCAACACAACAATGTCATTTGGGAATAACACAAACCTATTGGATGGACGATAAACATGTATATTTCACACTCAAATTACCATATTATGTTCCCCAATCTATTTTACCATAAATAAATTACATATCCAATATATACCATCTATGGTTGTCAATCCATCAATTACCATTTAAATTGAAATTAAATTGTAAATAAATTTATAATTTCAAAATAATAATTGAATACTAAAATGGTGAACCAAAAAAATTATTACAACACAATAGAATACCCCAATTCAAATAAACAAACACAAATAACAACAACAAATTCACCTTTAAGTTACATACCTAGTTAATTACTCACAGACTTATTTCCAAAAAAATAAAATTGAATAAAATAAACAAACAACACAAATATACATATGTGCATATTTACCTATCTACATATAAATATATTTATATGATTGTATTATTAAATAGGCAAGGCTCAAGAGCAGCGTACAGATTATGCACCTCCTAATCTTGTCCTCGCACATTCTGCGTGTAATTGCACAGTAGGTGGATTGAAGGAATTAGGGCATGCGACGAGCGAGGGGAGGAGGAGGAGGAGGAGGAGGAGGGAGCGGCAACAGCCAGCGGTGATGAGCTTCACGTCCCGAAGAGGAATATATGCTTCTTGATCAAAAGTTTTCGTGCCTGCGATGCCGATAGCGTTCAGTTTTCTGGTTGCTTTCGCCACTTCTGTAACTTCTGTAACTTGCACACCTTGCTATTGTATCTGTTTCTTATAGCTCTCTGCAGGTATGTTTGCTTCCTGTGAAGCTCCTGTGACTTGTGTCTTTTGATTTTGGGCTCTCTTTGGGAATCAGTAGATCGTGAACGCGAGGGTTGTTGTGGGTGGTGAAGATGAGCGCTGGCTATTTCCAGATTAAATGTATGGAGGTTTTGGATTCTGTAGGAAAGAAGTGGAGGGTTTAGGGTTTTTTAAAAATAATTTGGTTGATACGTGAAGCAGGGATAATGTTTTGTTAACTGCAACCTGACTTTCTAGTGAAGGAAGTACTTGAATTCTTGATGTTGAAAATTCAGCTTGATTTGAAGGCTGTGTGGTTTTAGGAAGGTTTGTGAGCATCCTATTATCCGCGTAAAGATTCATCGCAAATGCCAGGCGTCCCAGCACCCGGGGAATACACAATCTGTGAAATTAATCGTGACCTTCGTAAGTCAATCTTGGTTCTCGTATCCGTGAGAATTCTTGTTCATAAGCCTCCCTGTTTTTGTCGCTTGGAAAGTCTCTACACGAGGTTTACACCATTGCTGCGTCTTTCGCTCTCTTTGTCTGCAGTGACGACCAAGGATGATGGCGACAAAACTGCCGAAGACTCCTACAGCAAGATTTTGGTGAGGAAGAAGAACCCTCAGGCGATTAGTTTCTGTTTGACCTTGAATTTTGGTTTTTAGGGTTTTGAGAAACTGGTATCAAGGGGTGTGTATTTCTTTGAACAATGTGTCAGGGTGTCCTTGCTGTACTTACCAAATCCAAAAGATTATTTCTGGTACTGGCAAGTTGTAGGGTCGAGTGTATCCCAGCATAGCCTTCCAACCTCATCCCCGAGCTGCTGGGTTCCGCAATTGTCAAAACACAGTGGAAAATGAACCCAGAGATGGGAATCCAGTTGAAGCAGATAAGGCTCCAAGCACAAGTGAAAGCATAGTCACAGCACAAGATGAACAGGGCAGTTTCTTGAGCAAACAAATCAATGCAGTCAGAAAATTCACCTCTGCTGCTTTGCAAAGTGTGTTTCAAAAGGATGTAAGACTGTGGACTAACAAGTCCCCTTTCAATATGTGCTTCTTTGAATTTGTGCATTTGCTATTAGCAAGATATATGATGTGTGTGGGGTGTGTGAGAGGGATATCTCACCAAACTGTTGCACTGCAGTCAGAGTCATTAACCAAGGAGTTTTGCTTTCAAGGAGTAAGCTGGCATGAACACAAGCACTGGCTTGCATTTATTGCAGGACCTGATCAAGTCTTTGTTCATGATTTTGAAGACACAGGTAACAACCCTCCTTCAATGCTGTTCTTGGACATTGGTGCCTTTTTTCTGGCCTTCATGCATTTCTATTCTCTAATTGGAGAGGTCCCTATTGATATTTTGGCAGAATGTGTTTTCTTACAATGGGTCTCATTTAGTGTGTTAATTAGGAATTTCTGACTTCTATGAGTATGGTTGATGTTTAATGCTGAGACCCCCATTCATCCATGATGCTGCTAAGTGCTCCAACTTGTGGGCAAATGTGCACACTGTGACAGAATCGAGGGACCCAGCTGTGCTCACCAGTGACTTGCAGAAAGGTGTGGAGGCTGTTGAGTGGCGGCCAAATGGTGGTTCCACCTTGTCTGTTGCATGCAGGTCATTTCTTTTATGAACCAATTCAAACATTGCTGAGTTGAACCATTGGGACTTCTTTTCCACATATTTATGAATATTCTTCTTTTCTGAAATTGTGTATAACTTGCAAGAATGTCAATACAACTCTTGTTATGTGAAAATGTTCTTTTGCACCTTTTTTTTGGAGTGTTTTTCTTATTTATTTCATTTGGTTCTAAGCAGGAGATTGGAGGAAGCAGTTATTGTTCCTTGGATTGTTCTTGGTCAGAATATGTAGCCTGCTGGATAGTTTCCTGCTTGAGACAGTGTGTCTAGGGATGGATTATGTGAGGATTTTTATGTTTCATGTTTTCTGAAAGTGGGGTGACATTACACAGAGGAGGTGTTGCTATATGGAGTGCCAGCTATCCAGGGAATCTAGCTCCCGTAAGGGCAGGTGTTGTTTCCATTCTGGGCACACCAAATCGAGGGACAGGTGCTCGTTGGGCACTGGTGGACTTTTTGCGGGCAGATGGCAGTGTGCCTGTCACTGCCTTGTCATGGAGTCCCTGTGGCAGATATCCTTCTTCAATGTGCTGCCATTAACCAATTAGAACTAGGATATCATTTGTCAGGGTATAATGGAGAAAGAAGGTGCAGCTGATGAAGAAAGGAGATTGTACTTTGAGACATCTTGGGGAAGTGAAATACTTGATATCCTGCTTCTACCAAATATGCTTGCCCTATGAGCGAAGGACTAAGTGTTAATGTGAAATCCTTGACAAGATACACATTACTAGCATCAGGTTCCAGACATGATGCAACCTTCACCATCTGGGATGTGGCTCAAGGTATGGCTATTTACTGGATTTCGTTGTACTTTGGTTCCTGCCATTGTTTATACATGACCATTGCTCCTACAGGGAATAGCACATGAGGATTTTGGTTTAGTATGGTTATTGGTTTTTTCACACTTGCCTCTTAAGCTGAACTCTGCATTTGGATTCTTGGCTGGGTTGTTTAGGCACTGGGACACCTCTAAGGCGAGGGTTTGGTGGTATATCCTTGTTGAAGTGGTCTCCTACGGGTGATTATTTTGTCTCAGCAAACATGTACAGGTCACTGGACTCCTGTGGTTGCTGATGTTGCTTATACCAGTAATTTCATCTGATGCAACTTGTATGTTTGTAAGCCTCAGAAAAGAGTTTCAAAGCTATGTAGATAGTTTGTGGAAGCTGCCATGTTTAGATAATTCACACTGATTCATGTGGTAGGTAACAGGTTGGCTAGCCTGCTCAATACCTGACACCCCAAATTAAGTTTCACTTCTGTTGGTTGCTGATAGTGGCTTTGGATAGAAATATTCATGACCTCTGTTCCATGATGGTAGGAATGGAGTGTTTCATCTCTGGGAGACCAGCAAATGGATGTCAGCACCCTGGTCGTCTGCTGGTGGTTCTGTTGTGGTAATGCCTTACACTTTGCTAGAGACTCTGTAGATGTGGTCTCTAGCATGTTCAGTATTCTTTTATTTCTTTGCCTGGATGTTCACATCTCTCACATGAGTTAGCTTGTGCAACTTGTGCAGAGTGTCATGTGGAATCCAGATGGAAAGGTGCTTTTAGCAGGATTTAATGGCACAACATCTTTGGCTGCTTTGCACTTTGCTGGCCGACCACCTTCCCTGGGTGAGGGAGATCTTACCTATTGTGCCTATGTAGGTAGTTTGTTTGAACTTGATGGAAAAACTGTCACTTCCAATGATCAGTTGTGTCTGGCACAATGCCCTGTTATTCCTCACCAGTTTCAATGTTGCAGCACCATTCTTCTATTTGGTGACATATTTTGCTGTGGGGGACAGATGTACATTTGTTGCCATTGGACTTGCCAGACCTCGAGGCCATTACTGGAGGGTCTGTTGTCTATATCTCTGTCTCCACTCCATGTTGCTTGAACCATCTCTTTGTAATACCAATAGTGCTTTGGTAGCTGATGCTAAGTTTGAGCTGAGAAATTAGCAGTCTGGATGGTGCAGGCATGGTACAATAGAGAGGATGGCCTGGGATGGTACTGGGGAAAGATTGGCAGTTGCCTTCGGTGGTGTTGTGGATGCTGTATATGATGGACTTGTGGCCCTCTTTGACACTCGCCAGACCCCCATTGTCTCAATGTCACTGCTGTAAGTGAATTGGACTGAGAAGTACTGTATCACAGTTGGTGTGTCAGTGTATGAGCTCACCTCAGCTCACTTCTGATTCTAAGGTTTCTCCATGTTGCTCCTCTCTCATGTGACTACTCAAAACTTGCCAAACATAAGGTATTGCAACTATGGCAAAGGTAACCTCTAATTTTGCTGACAACTGTACAACGGGGCCCTCGGGCCAGTTTGCTGGTGTTTTCCAGCCCTAACATTGAGCAACTGACCAGAAATTCTGGTTCTTAATTGTAAGTAGAACTGGACAGCACTTGCAAATAAGCACTAACACCATGAGGGAGTCCATGTTACTGGTATGAAAAGGCCACTGCACTATTCATTGAACATTTTGGCCAAAATAGCTGTTGTTGCTGCCAAAAATATGAAGGAATGCTTTCTTTGGATTCCACAGGCCGCAGTCTGACCTTTATGTTTCAGATTTTGGTATTGGTTTTCATAGTTCTGTGTGGTTGTGTGCTATCAGGGGGTTTATACGAGGGCCAGGACGAGGTGCCAAGCCTCTGGCTTTGGCTTTTCATGAAAAGCTAAAGCAGGGTGCACTACTTTCTATTGTAATATGTCACAGCACTTAATCTCTGTTCTAAATTCCTTTTCCTTTTGGCTGGGTTTAATTCCTTGGGAATGTTGTGCAGTGCTAACTTATGCTTGGCTGACATTTCTGTCCAGAGTTTTTGATCATACCTTTGGAAAGGTCAAATACATGATGTCATGATGTGCTTTGAATGGTAATTTGGGAATATTCTCCAGTCATTCTTTCAGTGAATCCTCGAGTTCTCAAGAGCCTATTGTAAATTAGGGAAATGGTGTTGCTGTGCAGTGTTGGAGCACAGGTGTTTGCTGCACTTATCCTCTGCTTTTCCGCGGGCATTAGAAAATGACCATATTTTTTGTAGGTTCAGAGGCTACCTACCACACTGATCTTCATCAATACATACCAAGTTTTGGTCTGTTATTTGGATGGCAATGCTTCAGCTCTTCTGAGTGTAGATGCTTGATTCCATATTTGCAGTAAAGAGACCCTCAAATTTTGTGAAGAGTGTTGTGGCACTTTTTTCACTTTCCAACAATAGCCTATGAGTCTTTATTTCAGTCTTTATTGTAATTCTATGCTTTTGCCTAAGCTTTTCTCATCGGAAATGGGCTTACTTTGTTCACAGGGTTTGTGTTAACACTAGCACCAGACCTAAACCTTAAACTTGAAGTTTAGTCAAGGTTTAGTCAAATGGATAAGATGTTCACAATCCTACCATTGGTGCTTATTGGGTTCAACGCTAGAGTGTTGAAATAAACTGAACACAAAGGAGCTTTGGCTTGAATGTCAAGTAGCTTCAAAAATTTAATTCAATAGTGGTTAAATGTTGTTAATGGACATAAGTTTGTGTTTTAGTATTCATCAAAGTCATGTAAAGCTTTAGTAAAAAAACACAGCAGATTAGGAAAATGTACAAGCGAGGAAAATTAAGGAAAAGGGAGAAGTAATAGGACAGCAAGTTGGTTCAAAGTAGGTGTGAAAATCTCTCCATGTCCATAACTGATTGCCTATGGTAGGTCAGTCATATTTATATGTCAAAAATTAACGCTTACAACAGTTTGGCTATGGTGATAGGAGATGTGTTTTGAAGGGGTGGAAGTTGGGAAGTAGCTAAGCCTACGATTATCGCTCGACTTAAGATGGAGGATGCTTGCATCCTTTACAATGTGATTGAAACTTTTTGACAGAAAAGAGTGACCAATGTTGAAAGTTGAAGGCCTTATGGCCCTTTCAGGCTCCAAATGGGATTGGCACAATCGTGTAAAAACACATTTTTATGTTTGTGTAAGGAATTGAATATCTCAATTGCTAATGGGAGGAGTTGATCAATGGGGTGTTGGTTGTGAAAGCTCCTTTCCTTGGCTTGAACTACATCGAAATAACAAATCTTTGAGTTGTGCAAGATTGGGAAGTAAATATGCTCGTGTTGGATTGACAATAACAATGTTGGCTAAGGTGTGAATGCCATCTTTGGTAAGCATAATGTCGACTCATATTTCCCACTATGCCATGAAAATCTAGAAAATAAATTTATAACTAATTCTTTTAATGAAATTATAATTGAACTACCAACAAGGCTTCTTTATATTGAAATGGAATTGGAATCTTTCTTTCCTGTTTTTCGAAGGTCCCCAACTACAATTTTTATTTATTTATTTATTTATATTTATTGTTTTTGTTTGTTCTTCTTTGTTTATCATTCTCTCTTTGCTTTTTTTGTGCAACACTAACTAATGAGCACAAGGAAGCAGGAAAATTGTTGCCACCATTGCCATCACCACCCAAATTGTAGCAAAACCCTCATTGCCACTTTCATTGCTTTTTTAATATTCAACAATCACAAACCCAAGAATCTTGCATATGTATACTCACATTAAACAATGAATTAACAAACAATGGACCCCATGGGGATCAACAATTTTGCAAAAATATTAATTGAACTTGTTAGATCAAATTCAAGTGATGAGAAGAATGAGGAATTGGTATATGTGGGTGAATTTTTCGAATTTAGAGTATAGTTTTCCATTGTAGATTTGAGAGATAATTCCAAAAATAATTTGTGCCTATGTTAAATTTGAGATTGACATAAATAATGATGAATTATTGAAAACCATATGGAACATAAGAAGGAAAGGGGAAAATTTATCCATTGTCGTTAGTAGTGTGAAATTGCACGGGGCCCAAATAAATATAGGGCATCACATTTCATGTCAAACAATGTATGAAATTTCAAAAACATATGAAGATGTGTGGCCAATTCTAGTGATTTAATATGGCAAACCATATAAAACCCTTCTTTGAAAATATATTTTCAATTACGGTGTTAAGGTTTTTCTTTTGATTATGCTAGCTTTGGTTTGTATCAAAGTTGTCTTTTTTTCAAACAATTAATAGATTTTTTTGCAAAATCACTCACTTTTTAGCCCTACAGTTATTATTATTATTTTTCAATCTTTCAATGCATCAACTCAAAAGTTAGGACATATAAAACATCCAAATTTTAATAAATAAATGGCCATGTCAACCTTTTCTTTCTCATGTTTTCATCAAATTTTATTCAATCTTGTGGCATTGATTCATGGAGATATGACAAAAGTTATTAACAAAAAAAATTGAACCTATTATTTTGCAAAATTTAGATCATCTAGAAGCAATGGTAACAAACTCCAAAAATATACACAAACAAAACTAACATTCATTCATTATTCATTCATAAAAAGATAGGTTGAAAATTTCTTCTAGTCTTTATTTTAATTATAAATCATGCAACAAACATTGTAATCTATGCATTTTAGGCAAAAATAATCATGGTATATATATCATTATTACAATTCATGGTTTTTTTTACTTGTTCAAGTTGATTGCCTTGTCCACATTGACTAATGAATATGCTCATTTTGGTTAAAGGTTCATGGCTTGAATGACATGTGTATTTTTTTGACCAATGAACTTGATTGGAATGATTTATTTTATTATCTATCAAATGAAACATTTAATCAAATTGAACAAAAAATTGACCACCTTGATCAAAATGGTCAATGGTTTATAAGTAAGTGGAACATCTAATCAAGTTGCACAAAACAAAATAACATGTTTGCCCAAATGACCAATGATTTTATAATCAAATTGAACATCCTATGTTAGTTAATAGGCCAAGTTAACTAGTTACTACCTAAATTAAGTAGGTAGATTCTACCTACCTATGTACCTACTTACCTACTTAAAACTTATTTAGCTACCTAAACTTATTTAGCTACTTACTTACCTACT
>Ga0116229_10009617_pt1 | contig 14711 bp, 11 predicted proteins | sample S1TSphgellanicum_3_FD_87313 | JGI IMG/M metagenome (GOLD analysis project Ga0116229, IMG submission 87313) | Host-associated microbial communities from peat moss isolated from Minnesota, USA - S1T2_Fc - Sphagnum magellanicum MG | ecosystem: Host-associated > Plants > Peat moss > Unclassified... | reverse complement strand
TGGGCTGTCCAAGGCCTAAATTTTTTTTTTCTGGTCTTCCCCTAAATTCGTCCCGTCATCAAGCCGGACGAACATTTCATCCGTCCCCTTAATCGGAACGGACAGTAGCTAAAAGAAAAAAAAGGTAGTCTTGGTCAATACAAAAAAAAAAAAAAGAATTCTGGGCTGTTCAAAGCCTAAATATTTTTTTTCTAGTCTACCAAATCTTTTGTCTCAAAAAATCAGACTGCCCCTGATTTCTTTTTTCTTTGGAGTCAGTTACATCTGGGGAAGCTCCAAGAATTTTCCAGGCATTGCCCACACAAACAGACATTCTCTGGAGTCAGTTACATATGGGGAAGTTACATTTGGGGAAGTTCCAAGAATTTTTCAGGCATTGCCCAGACAAACAGACACCACTATTGCTTTAATATATAAGATAAGAAAATTCGTTATGATATTAGTCCAATACCATAGTTACCATAATCTAGGGTCAGCTTCCACATTGAGAAAATGAATAATTAATTTCTTTCAAAAAATTAATTCATTTTTTTTTCAGTTTTGGAATTATTATTATTATTAGTGATTTATAATATTTTAATGTAATATTAGTCATATGAGTAGTTAAAAGTTATCCATATTGTAACCTACTGTAATTAATTAATTAATTAATTATTACAATGATTTTCATCCCCACAATGTCATTTTCACAAAACAATATATTTCAATATTTAAAGGATTATTTAATGATGCTTGTTTAAACAATTGAAAATGAATTATATGAATTTGGCTAAATTTTAAGGATGAAGATTAACAATAATTGAATGATTTGTTCATAGGACCATAATAATAATATGTGACATAATAATATTAATGGCTTGTTGTGAATGAATAGGAAATGTTTATCAGACATGGATGAATTAGGACAATAATTCAAAAATTATTATTCCCTAAAATATATAAAGGATTCAGGTAGAGACTTGGGCATGTGTTTTTTTTTTTTTTTCCATAGTTTCATTTTGTTACTTTGTGTTATGCTTTGAACAAGCTTTTTGTGTAACAAACTTGCACCATAATAAATTTATGTGGTTTTTTATTTGTAAAAGTGTTCACAAGAAAAGATGCATGTGTTTTGGTGAACAATCCTCATTGAACAAAGTTTTGAAGTGCGTGTGATGAACTCCACAATAGATGTACCCCATCCATATAAAGACCAAAATTTAGATGTGTGAGTGATCTTATCCCATAAATGTGTGTAAGGTTTTTCCCTTGCATTTTTTTTAAATCTTTTTTTTTATGATAGGTGATTGTTGTATGGGTCTTAGTTATACAACTTACCTATGTGTTAGTTTAAACATTTAATTAAAAAATAACCCTTGTAGGCTCGATTCTTTTAATGATTTTTTTAAAATATTGATTTTTATTTTATTTTGCAAATTTGTGAAATTTGATCGCAAGCTATGAATTACATAAGAAATGAACATATCAAAACACAAAAATATGTCCACGGATGCCAAAATGGAAGGATAAATTCATGGTTGTGATGTGTATATGTACATTGAAAAAAAAATATCGAATGCATGTTATGCCCTAGATTGGGGCATGGTGTGGGATTCTATTTTCTTTTTTGTACCACCCGATCAAGTTGATCCCCAATTAATTCTAGCACCCAAAATTTATAGGGGACCTCCCAAATACTTTATGTAAACCATTGGAATGTCATTAGTTATTTTGTAGTTATCATTAACATTGATATCAAACAATCATCTAAAGGTTTAAGGATTTTGGAACCAAGACACATCCCTCATATGTCCAAATTCTAATGCATGTAGAATGCGATTCAATGGAATTTGCAAAAAAACATTTTGCAAATATTTAACGTTCAACAATGAGGGGAAGTGTATTATGCTCACTACAATGTTCTTTTAGGAATTTTTCTTTGTGGCCAAAGTTGTGACCATCCATAGGAAGATCATGTAGAAAAAATGACAATCATCCCTAAGAAAATTTAGCCAAATTTAACCAAATTTAACCAAAATTAGCCAAATTTAGCTATATAAATCAAATATGAAATATAAATAGTTAATCATCCTTCTATGTTTTGGCTACACACTAAAAAACATGTGACAATTTTTTCCCCATCACTTTGACGATTATATACTTTCAAAATCATTTCATTGTCAAATTTTTAGTTTTTAATTTCTCCAAACTTATTAGTGAGGTTAACATAAAGGATTTCTTATATTGGTGAGGCAACTTCTTCTCGTGTAACATCCTTGTTCTTTGCACCCAAGCCAAAAATGATTGTTTTGCAATTCATTAGAAAAACACAAAGTCGTGTAATCCCCATGAACCTATCAAGAAGCTTATCTACTACCTATAACTTGGATGTTTAACTTAGTAGAGGTACACTAATTGTTAGTAGAATAACTTACTTTAACTTCCTTGTGGAGTCATTAGTTCCATAACTTGTAGTAATTTAATGCTCAATTTTATTAGTAAGACATCAACTCTTAAAATAGATTAATTACCTTATTTAGTCGACATTCCACTCATCTTACTTTCTATGTTGCATATCTTGCTTGGTTGTTTTGGATTTTTTTAGTTCTTGACATACTACCATTCCATTGTAATTCACAACATGATATTAAAACATGTTTAGTGGTGGAACCTTTTATCCTACTAGAGTTGTTAAACCTTGTAGAATTGACACATAGTTGTAAGAACCTTGAGTTAGTATGGCCCATGATAGGAATAAAAATATGTGAGAAAGTTCCAAGTTAGGAGGATTTTCTAATTACAATACTTGGAAGTCTTGAATTTTCAACACAAAGCCTTGTTCATCAAGCCTAGATTTCACTTCAAGGAAATTAATTATCATCGTTTTAGTCAATTGAAATGGAATCGTTGCCAAATAGGAATGAAGTTGTAATTCTTGTGGTGATTTCACATGCATTTTAGCATCATTGTTTTGGACATTTAAATCACAAAAAAAATTCACATGCTTTCACAAGAAAAAGTTAGCCATTAATATTGTTAAAAGATTGAACTTGCTAAGGAATCAAAGTATGTCATGCATATGCTTTAGGTAAATGAAGTTTTAAAAAAACTCAAGTTGAATTGGCATGTGAAAAAAATTCAACCATTGAAATTATGTGCTTCAATTTCTATTCCCTCAACATTTGATGTTCAATACATATTCATCTTTATTAAGGATCACAATTGATATTGTTGGATGTTCTTTCTTAGAAGGAAAAGTGAGGCCTTTTTCTAATTTACACACTTTGAAGCCATTGTTGAAAAATAGTTCAAAAAATCTGTTAAGGCATTAAGATTTGACATTGAAGGGGGTGCATATTGTATACAAGAATTTTCAATCTTGTGTAATTTTTTTTGAAGAAAAACATGATCAGTCTATTGTAATTGAGTGATATGTGAATTTAGACATTGTTATTTCAAATGGAACTTAAAATTTCACAAAATCAATTCTCTTGGGCTCCGTGGTGCTATGCATTACCACCAATGACAATCTACTAATCAATTGATGTTAAAAAAAAAAAATTGATTTTTTGGAAATCAAGTTTCATATGAATGAAATTATTGAATGAGATTGCATGCAATTTTAATTGGAATTGAAATTTAACTTAAATACATTGAATGGAATTTTAATTGAATTAAATTGAATTGAAATACATTTAATGAAATTTGAATTGAATTGAGTTGAATTTTAATTTAACTACATTCAATTCAACAATTGGATTAAGATTTAATTTAATTCAAATTCAAATTCAATCAAAGAGAAATGGGATACAAATTGGTGGAGAAGGTATTGAAAATTTATTTATGAATATGGTGTTTGAAAAAAAAAAAAACTTAAAAAGATAAATCCAAAAAAACACTTTTACTTGGGAATGGGCTAAATAGATTATAGTTTGAAATTGTCAAGTGACAATGATAATTACGACTTATGACCCATGAAATCTAAAGTTGTCCTACCTAAACTAGCTTTGGATGAATCATTGTCATTGAATTTTTTTTCATTTGTTGATCATCACCAGTTGTGGTTGTGCACAACAACATGGAGCTTTTTTCATCAATTCATTGTCATTAGTAGTGATTGTGTGCAACAATGTGGAGCCCAAGTTTGGTACCTGAATTCTCTAGTGTTCAAAATTTTCTCCCTGCTGTTCAAATCACAAAGTGAACTACAACATCCGAGTTTTAATGGATGAACTTTTTATTCATAGACTTTGCAACTCATGTTCAAATTATTCTCCATGGTGATCAAACCACAAAGTGGATTACATCTCATATCAAATGGATGAAACTTCATCCATTCAAAGCCTAGTATGGATGAAACCCAACCTGAGTCAATGTTAAGCTTCACCATGGTAACCTATAATGTTAAAAATATATAGGTCTAGTGTGTAGGTACATAGGTAGGTAGGCAGGAAGGACAATAGGCAACTAGTGACTACTCTTACTACTACTTCTGCAGATGAATGTAGATTGTTAGTAGGTAGGCAAGGGCTAGTGGCTTGTCAGTAGGCGTAGGTAGTTGAAATAACAACCTGAGCTAACAACCATGGTTAACTAGGGAGTACACACCCAATGAAAAAAGTGTTTCATCCACCCACTATCCATCCATCCATTCATTCTGATCCTATAGTGGTTGTTGGTTCAGTCAGGCCAGTGGATTTAGAGGTTCCATTTGCATCCATACCCATCCTTTGAATCCCAGATCCAAACAGATTCCATCTCTTGAAGAGTTATAAATAAAAACATGAAGGGAGAGGATTTGGAGTATCCATTATTGCTATTACCTCTCTCCTAATCTTCCTTCCTTCCTTTTTTCTACAGCATATTCACCTATTTGGAAACCTTTGCATTGTTCCATGTTATATCCCATTTAGTGAACACAAGTTTCTATTGTTCAAGTTCAAGGAAATGATTCCCATTCTGCCTTTGCAGCGGTTTGCTTCACAAAGTCTTTTGAGTAATTGTTGATCAGCGTACTCAAACATTTGTTCAAAATCTTGTTCACATCAACCAAGCTTTTGTGGCAGTAATAATGGATATCATTTCCTTGTACTAGTAACAATAGCAAGTTTGTTAACACACAGGATTGTAGCAAAACCGAAGGACTGAATTGCTTCGCATTTAGTGCACATTTAAATTTCTCCCTCACATTTGACAACTTCCCATTAAAGAATTTGGTTAGCACCGTTTTCCCTCCCTTTAGAAATGGAAACATATGTGTATATTATTTCCCATCACAAATCAACATCACAAATCAACGCTTCTAAGTGTCTGTGTCTAAAATGCCTTTCTTCAAGGGAGTTTTGTATGAGAGTGGATACCTAAGAGTCTTGTTAATGACCCCCGGCTCTCTCATTCAACAGAGTTGAAAGATGCAATTCTGCAACACTATCCAATAGTCATCTCCATGCAAACTTCTGTGTCATAACCAAAAATCTAAAGGATCCTTGAACCATATGCACTTTCTTGCACATTGGTTGATAAGAATCTTCAAATGACAGAAACATAATAAATCAGAATTGCTAAATTACCATTATGTTTATGAACATGCTTCCAAGTATATATCAATGGTCTTAAAGGTAACCCTGCATTTCAAGAGACTGGGAAAAAGTGCCTAGTATCTACACAAAATGCACGGAAGATTCAATCACTTCGGACAATGGAGTCATCAGCAAATGTCCAGCTCTGTTTACAATCTTTGGCAAACCATAGAACCACCACTGTGTTGTTTCAAGGGTCACGTACCTGGTGGCTCCTACTTATGGTACAATTCCTTGAGATCATCTGCAAACTGTTTTCGGATTTTCTCTCGCTTAATCTTCATTGCTGCTGTAACCAACCCTGTTTCAGGAGTCCAAGGCTCATGGAGCAGCTTCGCATTAGTTGGGATCTCAACTCTCTCCAGATGCCCTTCCTTTCCCACCTACACCACATGAAAACAGCAGAGCTTCTCAATGTTGTTCTTATCACTATCCAATATTACTCCAATGTAGCCTCCTTTTCTTTTGATGTGTACTGATGACATCAAATCATTACTTAAAGCTGATGACATGCATCAGGATTCTGCAGAAATGTCAACTTTAGAAAGGAAAGCATCATGTCTGCAGATGGTGCAAGCTGCTTTCAAATCCCGACACATACTAGCATCCAAATGGGTCCATAAAATACACCACAAGATTGTAATATTTTTTTATAAGATATGCATTGTGCTCTAAATAGAATGTACAGTGCTTCTGAAACAAAGACACATGTCAGACTATTTCTACACTTCCCTCCCAGCATTGACGTGATGAACATGACATTCTTTCAATGAGATGGCATAGGAACTGTGTGTGTTGCAACTGACAAAGACACAGATAAAATCAGAATATCCAACTAATCATTCAGATGTCACAAAATTGTACACTGGGACTAGGTGAAAGGAGATTTTGCAGGATCTTGACTGACCTTAGCAAGTGAAGCAAGAACCTCCTTAATGCTCTCTGGTTTCTCACACAAGTCAGTGAAACTGGAGTATTGGATGCCTGATTTCTGGGCCCAACCTTCCAGTGCTGAATGGACTACGACTACAAGGGCCACGCAGTTGCTGTGAAATGGATCAGCATGTAGCATGATACTTTCCACATAAGGACTTCCTGCAAGCACTGCCTCCACCTGCCACACAAATACTCTTAGGGAAGAGCTGCAATGCAAACAATTATGTCTACCATCATGGCAGAAAGTACAAGAGGAAAACACCCAAGGAAGAAAGTACCTTGCCAAGTGACACATATTCACCATGTTGCAACTTTACAATATCCTTCTTACGGTCAATAATCTCTACACAGCCATCCTCATGGAACTGTCCAATGTCACCCGTGTAGAACCAGCGCATTCCCCTCTCATCTGTCTTCAATGGCAATAGCAGCATAGGAGTGATCAGAAATCATCACTACAAGCATTTCTCAAGGAATGCTAGTTTTGGTCATGTGCAAACTTTTGCTAGAGACAGCCATACTGGAAACCTCTGCCACTAGAGAGGAACTATCACACTTCCAGCATATCATACACATGCCTATTCATGCCTGTCAAAGGTTTCCTTCTATTTTTGAGAGTCACAACATCGGTTTAAGTGATAATACTGCTCCTGGGATCCCAGTTTTCCTCAGAACAAATGTTCCAGCCTGTTCTCATGTATGCATAAGATTCCAGATCATTAAGAATATAACTTTTGTCTGTCTTTAGCTCTCTTGAGTGCCTGTCAAGAGTGAGTGCTCCCTGATATATCATATTGAGCAAGGCAAGTTGTAAACAAACAGAACCTACCTTGAAATCCTCCTCTGTCTTAGCTTGATTTTTGAAATAGCCCAAAGTGACATTTGGCCCACCAATCACAATCTCACCTTTGGGTGGATTATCTGTATACCGGTAGTTACCCTCTTCCCAGCTCACTAACTGTATCACACCCATTCAAAAGATTCAGTCAGAATCTGGATCTTGCATGACACTTTATGCCTGGAATTGAAGTATATTCATACACAATCCCGGCATACAAAAGCATGCTTGGAGTCTACCTTGATGTAACAACAAGGCACTGGGGGACCCACACGTCCCACTGATATGTCATCCCATTCACTGAATGTTCCACCAGCACAGGTTTCTGTCAAGCCATAGCCTTGGCCTATAGGAGCCCTGTGTTAACCAATCCAACCCCAACACACATTTTGCTTCAGGAGTCAGGGTAACCACACCTCCAACTTTAAATAAACTTCAGAATGACAAGTGGTTTTGAGTTCCAAATACAAATCCCCAACTAGAGTTTCACACCATTTACGACCATGATAAAGCATCAATGGCACCAACTCCCAAAATAGTAAACACAGACTGCAATGACTCCATCAATCTAGAAAAATCAATTTTGCAAAGGCCAACATCATACCCAAAGCAGATATTGATGAAACGTTGTGTGTCCCTAGAAAGTGGAGCCCCTCCAGAAAGCATTCCCCTGATATTTCCCCCAAGGATAGCCTGGATCTTCTTGAATACCAAGACATCCCACAGCAGTTTCTCAAGCCCCCATGCTCCCAACCAGCTACCTTCAATAGCCTTCAGCCTGCGGTCATAAGCTAATTGAAAAAGACTCTTTACAAACCCTCCTGATGAATCCACCTGCTCAAACAGACATCACATTCTAGCCTGTAAGTACAGAATATGAAATCAGACACATGTGCACAAAAGTGCATGCATATCAAGAAATTTGAGCTGCTGTATGTCTAGAGTTGAACAGATTAAGAGCATGAACCAGAGGATTAATATGTGGTGGAGTCATCCATATAAACAGTAGCCAATCTCTAGATGTAGACCAGAGCACTACAGAGGCAGACTGTATAACATCATTACACTTGCCAAAAGTGCTCAACTTGAAAGAATTGGAAAGAACTACCTTTATACTGAGCAACACAACAAACAGAAGCTGCCCTTTGCGCTTGCTGCAACAGTCAGCAACAGGTAAGGCAAGCTCAAAATGGATTTCTCCTTACCTTTTTCCTCACCCCATCTCGAACACGGTCAAGTATTGCTGGTACTGCAGTCAATAATGTTGGCTTAAGTTCACTAACATCCCCTTTAGTACCATGTTTGATCTTATTGGAGGTATCTGTCAAAGTCAATGGTGATCCATACCCAATTGCTACACCAGCAGCAATCATTGTAGTCTGGATCCATCATCTCACACAAATGAGTTAATCACATTGGCAATCAGTTTATATTCATCAACACTAGCATATATAGCATATGATTTTCAGCTAACTTGGACATGTTCAAATATCTAGAGATTGCTGACAAAACTCCACAGCAACAATTTGAAGGTAACCAGAAAAACTGAAACAAACACCACAAGAATTGAGTTTTAATAGTGATGAAAGCCATCCTCAGTGACAGTGCCTGTTTACTCTAAAAAAAATCTTCCTCTCTTTCTGAAAAAGCCTGACATGTCAATGTACAACATCTTGAATATCCTTTGCCTCCTAAATGTTTTAACATTTGCATGGATAAGGGGAATGCTTGGAGTCACTTGGTAATGTCCTGACATGCAGTAAAAGAAAAGGTAGATAGCAAGTAGGACAACATCACAACGCTGTCAACTCATCCACATGTAATATCACAGACATGGAGCATACCTCTGCAGCAAGTTCCAAAATGTGGGCCAGTGGCAAATAAGCTAGATAGATATCCTTGCTGCTCAATTCAGGAACTGCTGTTGATTCTGCTGCTACTGTTGCAACAATGTTTGCATGGGACATCACCACTCCCTGCAATCACCTCATCAGTTCTTACCCCATTCTCCTCAACACAGAAGGAAAGAAAACACACATAAACTCAATCTTGAATTATGAAATAAAAAGCCATGGCTCACACTATCTGAAGAGGTAATTGTCACCATTCCATCTTTATGACCCACTAAACCATGAAAGAGTCAAAATGACAACCTCCAATCATACCAGTATTCTACTCAGTGGTCTTGACTGAACTTGACCATATAAGAATCAATTCAGGCCAATTTGACAGTCATAAGGGGTAACCTTCGTTGGACAGATTGTGAGACAGCCCATATGCAAATTTAGGACAGTAAGGACCAGCCTGATACAGATAAACTCTGGCATGCTAAAAGGCAATGTGAAAACAAAGATTCAAAACAGATTCTGTCTCATCATGTCTTGTCTTGGAAAGCACTGGGGCTGGTTATAATAACAATTGGCTATTCAGAAGTACTGCCCAAGAGATTCTTCAGGTGAACCCCAGACAATAGCAGCAGCTGATTATTAGTCTTCAATGATGCTGAAGCTGAATTGGATTTTTGACATTGAGAGACAGACACAAAACACTATCCCTCAGTCCTGTAAGTCAAAAAGGTAGATTGAAGTAGACTCAGGGAAAGCTACCTTGGGCATTCCTGTGCTGCCACTAGTGTACATGATGACAGCAACATCAGAAGGAGCAGGCATTTCAGCTTCAGCAGGTAACTGTTCACCCAAGCTCTCAACATGTGAGAAGGAAGCCACTGTCCACTCACTGCTCCTTCCCTTAAGAGATGGACTTGACTTGGGCTCATCTTCAATATACACAACCCTTTTAACCGTCTCAAGGTGGTCACTTAAACCCACTAGCTTCTGCAGCTGCTTGCGGTCACACACCACTGTGGTAACCTCTGTCTGGAAACAACCACACATTTGTCTTCATTACTACAGATACAAGCAGAACCTAATATGGTCACATACATACAACCACAGCACAATAGAGTCACTTCATATCCATCACGCTGCTGTTTTTGCTCCTCTGATCACAAACCAAGGTAAGATTCAATTCCAGTTCCCTGAAGCCTTATGAACTTAAAAAGTGTGAAAATTCTGACCAAATGCTGTAATGAAGGACCAATTCCACATGAAGGCAGCTATACCCTTTCCAGGATGTAGAGTTGTTCCTATAAACATGAATGTAAGTTTTTAAGCTGACCTGATTCAAAGAATATGCAAGTGCATCCTCCCCTAATGATGCATAGATGGTCACCACTGGAGCACTCCGTCGAAAGCAGGCCTTCACATCAAAGTACAAAATCATCAAAGCTTATGTGGCACATGATATACATGCAATACATCCACCATAATGTTCCTATCTCCCCCAAAATGTAGTTGCCTGTCCCACACCACACTGAACCCCTACATTTTGCAGTTGAAACTGCAAGGAACACTTAGGAAAGCATAAATACCTGGAGAGCAAGCATCCACTCTGCCCGTGTCTCAGAAAATAGGGCAACCCTCTCTCCCTTCTGATGGCCAATGGCCACCAGCCCTGAAGCAAAGTTGGTAACACGTTGGAGCGCCTGCCCATAGGTTACCCAATTGTATTTTCCAAGAGTAAGCTTCTCAAAGCTCTTACCATCTTTGCTAACTTCTGTCTCTTGCTTAATAAGTTCACGTGCCCCCAGGAAGTGGTTCCCAGAATACTGGCGACAAGCTTGCTCAAACAGGAATGCCAGTGTGCTGGCCCCCTCCCATGGTGTCTCAACCAGGCTCAAAAAACGATGGCTGCGCTTTGCGAGCCCAGGTTCACCTCCCACATCACAGGTAACAGCACGTTGCTTCACTTTTTTCCCATCCTTGTTGAAGACAAATGTGAGAATCAAAGTTGTAATAATGGCAATAGCAAGTGCCACTAGTATGGTAGTTGGTTCAAGTGCAAGGTACTTGGTGCCAGCAGATGGTGGTAGCATTGGTAACCCCTCTGGACTAGTCAGATCACCAAGTGATGGAATACTGGATTCTGTAGTTGTTGCCATATGAAGTGAAAAGTGTGGATGAAAACAGGAAGTGCAGGGGTTTTGCAAGAGAGCTAGATACCTGCAGCAACAAAACCCATTGCCCAGTATCATAGAATGATCAAAATTCAAAAAGAAAACTTCATGATGGAAATACTATCAGGACTTTTCCCTTCTCCCAACACACTAGCTCCTCTGATATCAAGGAGATAGAAACCTCACTCATCACTTTTGACTGGAAACTGAATATGCTACTTGGACCTTCAAATTGCATATCATCATCATGTGGAGCTCACATACATAACACAAATCAGACACCCCATTTTGTGTCAATTCTATGTCTTCACCATTTGTGCCGCGATGAGCTTCTTCTTCTAAGAAACAAAAGTTCCAGTGCAGGAAGGTACTAATTCCCCTCAATACTGTAAATTTCTAATTCCAGTTTTGCTTGTCCTGCTTTGTAAATTGAAGTCATCATGCAGAGCAATATTGGCATGGAAACATGTGTGCTTCCTTTTGTGATCTATTTCCTGAACATCAAGGAAGGAACTTCATCCTAGCTAGCAGTTTCTCTTAAGAAGAACTTACTTAAGAATCCAGTGCAGCTGCCTTCTGAATTTAATGATACAGAATTGTGACAGTGGCAGACCATAGTGACATCAAAGACAATGACTTGGTGGTCTGTCAGGAACACAAAACACCACCAGTGAAGGTTCTGTCAGGTCACAGTGCCCTAGTCCAGCACTCTACACAAAATAAGTACAGAGAGTTCGAATTCCATTGAAAAGTACAACTGACATACCTACAAGAGAAGAGACACAGGGCACAGGAACACACACACACACAAAGATGATCAATTTTCCTAACCAGTGGCAAAATCAGATCCAAGAAAGGGAAACTTCAGAATGAACCACAACCATGAAGGCCTTGCCTTGCTGCTGCTTCAGGATTTCCCAGAACTTTTGAGAGGGGAAAAAAAGCATACAAGAAGAGATGGACATGTGAAGAAAGAAGAATTTACAAATTAATGGACACAGACAGGGCTGATAAAAGACGGCCGAGCGTGGCTCGCATTTCAGGGGGACAAATAGACCTTTTAAGACAACACTGTATTATTGTTCACAGAAACAAAGCAAAAGAAGTCCAATATCCTTTGAGCCCGAAACAAAAACCTTCAGTCTCAATCTTCACGCTCCTTCTTCACGATTACAAGAAAATATAATAGGAAAAAAAGAATAAAAAAGGAGAGACGATGCAGCTATGAGAGATCCAGAGGGAGATGAAAACAGGAGTGCAAGAAAAAATAAGATCAGAGAACGGAAAATAATTTTCAGAAAACTTAGAAGAGGAAGGCATTATTGAACAAGAAAACGGCGGCAACAAAGCAGATGCTCCAAATCATTCGGTTATCATCATCGTCACGAACTTTTCGAAGCACAGTAGCAAAAGAGGACAAAAACCACAGCCATTCAACTGGACATATACAGCTCCAAATTTTTTACAGAAATTGCTTTGGAGAAAGACATACCCGGGGCATAGAAACCACACGAAACGCCAAATCGACGCAGAAAGCGGATCTGAGCACGGGCAGATGGTGCATTGACGCGGAGCAAAGAGCGATGGCGTGCAAGCTTCTGTGAAAATGGCGAAGACGGAAGGCAAGGAGGAGTCCTTCTACAGGCTAACCCTTACTCTGGTTGGAATTTAACCCGGAGTTTACTAACCCTCCTCTGGTTGGAATTTAACCCAGAGTTTACTTTTGGCCGGTAGTTTACACTCTGTAACTCCGGAAAGGTACTATGGGGGGAAATCACCCACTCTTTGGATGAACATAATGCGGATGCTAACTGGATGATTATGGGGATATTTTGGAAAAAATTGTCTGAATTAATTTCCCATGTGACTTTTTTTTTCGTATTTTTAATTCATGAAATTGATTACATAATTGGAACACATACATATTTGCATATACTTTATTATTTTCCCCCTCACTTTTGTCATTTACTTTCAGCAATAAAAATATTATTATTTCACAATTCATGTAATGAAAGCTAGTAGTGTGCTTCATTAAAAGTTTCTTTCAAAATTTTGGCACAACACACAAGTATTTTTCAATAATTTTGGCAATTCCAGAAATTAGTTAATTAATTAATTAATTAGTTAGTTAGTGCCTAACCAGCACTACAGTAATGATGTGAACTTTTTGTCCATTTGCTTGACTTGAAAACAAACCCAACAAATAATTAAATTAACTAAATTAAAATTTCAAAAAATCGCCTACTAAACTGTAATTTAAAAAAGGAAAAAAACGTTTTGTGAGATTAAATGGGAAAAAAGAAAAAAAAAAAAAAACTGCCTAGCAAAATGGTATTTAGTCAAGATGGATGAAGTTCATACAATGGATGGATTCATCCAAATTTCGAAGTTGTGGGAAAAAGTAATAAGGGAGGCCCACAACCCACAAATCCCACACCCCCCCCACCCCCCTAACAAGACTTTTGGAGTGAATGAAGGGAGAAAAAAGACTAGAGCAACCAATTGTTGGTCATTTTTAGGTCTTTTGGAAGGTGTTTGAAATTGTCAAAAACCATACCTCATTTTCCTTTTCTTCTCTTTTCCCTCTTTTTCTTTAGCACCCCCCCCCCTCTTTTTCTTTTTTTTTGGGGTGATAGGTACTTGGTTAGGTTACGAAAGAGTAGGTACCTTGCCATTTACATTAAAACGTATCTTAATGGAAAAGAAGAATTACGGAAACTCAAGTATTTCACCATGCCAAAAATTTAATCTTCAAATATTCCTCTAAATGAAACCAAAAATCAATCCTTCAAGACATTATATATCTCTATAAACTAATCTCAAGTTTAAACACAAGCCAAAATATCATCTTTCAAAAATCCTCATATAAAAAAATAGAGCTATTATTAACTAGGGGCCAAAATCTCTTAAGCTACTATATATACTCTATAACGAATCTAAATACAATATCCTTGCCCTTGGTAGGCAAGGCCAACAAAATGAAATGCCGCATTTTGGCCCATGCATGCAATTATTTCGTTCTTCCAAAATGCCCAATGAGATTTTTACACTTTGTAACCTTACCTCCTAATGCACTAATAAAAAAATCTTTGATTTTATTTTTTTTTAACTTTTTATTTTTACGTTAGGTGGAAGGGCCCTACCCCCAAAATACATAAGAGAGGCAATTGTGATAAATGCTTAAAAGTCGACAACAAATTGTGGTCCACACTTTTCTTTAAATTTTCTTTTCCTCTACACTCTTTGGGGGGGGGGGGGGGGGGGGGGGCCGGGCCCCCCCCCCACTCTCCCCGGGGGGTACAATTCGACGTATTAATCTTTAACCTTTCCCCCACCAACCACCCCCCACAACAAGTAGGAGCAG
>Ga0116229_10009612_pt1 | contig 14716 bp, 5 predicted proteins | sample S1TSphgellanicum_3_FD_87313 | JGI IMG/M metagenome (GOLD analysis project Ga0116229, IMG submission 87313) | Host-associated microbial communities from peat moss isolated from Minnesota, USA - S1T2_Fc - Sphagnum magellanicum MG | ecosystem: Host-associated > Plants > Peat moss > Unclassified... | reverse complement strand
TAGTCTTCTTCAAATGTCATCATGAGTTGTGTATAAATAGGTGCAACAAAATACTCCCTAATGTTTATTGTCTTCTAACATATTAATGGGTTAATGTCCATTACCTATGGCTTTTATGTCTACAATGCAATTTAGTTTATTGTTATATTTAACAAGTAGTTTTCTTTAGTTGTTCTATTCATGCGGGTTGAAAATCTTCAAGCAAGGGTTTGGCAACCTTTGATTATACTTCAAAAATTGAAACAATAATAGTCATAGGTTTGGCCAATATTATAATGGTTGTGTTTGATATCAATTTTTCGAAACTCTTCCCTCCCCTTTCCTTGGTGTTTCTTAGTGTTGGAACTCACTAATTCTAGTAGCCCCACCCCCTGTTGCACCTTCTAGGTTGCATTAGGGAATGGAAATTTGCATCATTTCCACATTGGCCAACACCCCATGTTCCTTGCCTATACCCAAACTCCCTACTTGAGGATTACACTTGTTCAACTAAATGCACTCACTTGCGTTTTAGTACCTCCAAAGATTTTATGTTTTTGAGCACAAAAAATGGCTCTTCCAATTCCTTTTTTTTTTTCAAATGTTTATGGCAAAATCAACCTTTTATTTACAGTTTTATTTAGATTGGACTTTCAATCAAGTTTTTTATATTTTATTCAAAAAATGCTTTAATTACCTTCTAAAACTTTTAGTTATTGCACTACTACAAATCATGGTTATTTAAGAGGTTGAAGTTGACTAATTTGTCATTTTGACTAATGGACATGTACATTTTGACCCTAACCATCATTTCCTTTCTATTGACAACCTAGGTACGGTTGTTGTTTTCCTACTATTGGTCTTTTACACAACACAATCAATCATCTTTATTAGATTTATTGAAAGTTTAGTGAACTAAGTACTAGCTTCCAAGCTTTCAAGATTTTTTATATGACCTTTCTTGCCCATGTAACAATCCCCCCTTACCTTGTTACTTAAATGGCTACTCCTTTTGATTGGCCTTTGTACTATTTTATATTGCCAATAACCCATATGTGAACTACATTCCTTTACGTGAACCTACCCATAGTAAAAAATCTAATGACCATACCATTCTCACAAACTCACAAATATTTTTAAATTTAAAGAATAATCCCCAAGATGGTTACCAAATGGAAAACTTTTTCCAAATCCCAATAAAACTATAGGATTATTATAGTTACATTCGAAAAAAGTAACATCAAAGGACCAAGGTTGCAAGAATTGGGGCAACCTTGCAACAACACACACACACACACACACACACACCCCCTACACACCTCCTTTCTCCTTGTCTCTCCCTTTTCCAAACATCTCCCCACCTTGGGCAATTAGCTCCCTTTTGCATAGTAAGTGGTGGCTATTTTTAGCTATATCCTAATTTCTCTCCTCCTACCTTTATCCCCTAAATTATGATAGCAATCCCTCCTACATTTGCTAGGAGGTATGTAGGCAAAGTTCATTTTACTTTAGTTAAGTAATTAATCCCTAATTACATGTTATAGTAAGTATAGTAGGACTATAATAAATATAAATTTCCTTTAACATTGGATTTGTTACTCATTGGTGGTCATTGGAATTGATGCTACCATTCAATATAATTGGTATTCGTTCTTATTCATTAGAATGTTCATTGCTACTCATTTGAATTGCTAATTAGCTCTAACTATTCTTGACTATTCATCAATTGATGGTTCTTCATTATATGAGGATTCAAATAGGCTAATTGGGAGAAACATGAATGATTTATCTCTGATAAAAGCATGGCACATTGTAATGCTTAGGTTTGACAAAACATTCAACATGTTCTTACTCATTTAATGTATTTTTTCATTTTTTGCCTTCAAATCTATTTTTTTCCCTTGTAAATGTCAAGTTGAATTTCACTAATATGGTCCATTGCATCAACAATTACCTTGTTATTGTTGTACCTTGCTTCAATGACTAGCACAAAAATAGATGTGCATTTTTTTCTTCTAGTGTTATTAAGATTTTTTTGTTTTAGTTATTAACAATTTCATGCCTCTCAATTGATCCATCCTTAAGAATAATGATCAAAGGATGTCAAAGATGATTCTTTCCTCATCAAAATAACCCCCCATGGCTTGGTAAAAGAAGTGTTGACAACCATCATCTTCATCAAGGTTGCCATTAACACCATTTTGCACAAGTTCATGACTTATGATTCACCAATTCGAGCAATAATTTAAACCCCACATTTCAAGATGAATTTAGGTATTTGTTGGATTGCATTCCCAACTTTCAAGCATGTATGTTGATAAGTTAAACAATTTATACAAGCATCAATGGAATGGGATCATGTAAGAATTAGGATATTGACACTTGGTGTGCATGGGTGGTCAAGCATGGTGGATGGAACATACATGGGCATGTTCTTAGAGCTCATTCACCTTCTCACCCAAAAGGGTTAAGACATATGTAACACATAATGTCACATAACAACACATTTTGGGTTTTGTAACTAGCCTTTACAACTACATATTAGTTAGGAAGGACATATGCAACTATTGACTAATGAGTTGTTAAACCCATGTTGTTTCACCCATTTAGTCGCAAGGGATGTTCAATTGTAAAGCCCAATCATTTTGATGATTTAAATTTTAAATTTTTTTTATAATAATGAAATTTCATGTCATCATTAACCTTGGTATGACATGTAAAGTGCATGCCATCTCAACTTAGTCATTTTATTTAACTAAGCGTTATAAATGACGCCTTGATGGATGGATAATATATGTCAAAAATCTATAAACACATTATAAATCATTGCACATGACTACAAGTCAACCTAGTTTAACCCATGTAACTAACATAACCAAAAATCAACCTAACATAACCTTGTTTAGCCAAAAATCAACTTAGTTTAACATAGCTAGGCTAGTTACTTGTGTTATGCAACCTAGCCTACCTAACCTAAGTTAGGTGGCTTAGATTAAAAACAAATGTCAAACTTCTAACCCCAAAAGCCTCAACTAGACTACCTAACCTAAACCACATCGCCTAAGTATCATAGGTTGCAAGAGTGAAAACTTGAACCCTTCACTTTCATTTTGGGGTTCAATTCCTCATCCATTGTACTACCAATGTTTTTTATATTAATTATACTTAACACAAAATTATAAAGCTCAAAGTTTTTTGCCTTGAATTAACAAGTGACGCCCTAGATTGATTTGAGTCAACTTACCTATTCCCTACCAACTTAGCCTACACCTAAACCTCCCTAGGTTGATTTAAGATGAACTAGTTTGTCAACATATATAATTTATTAACCTAGCCTAAGTACATAAACATTCTTAGGCTAAAAAATTAATTAACTTAAGATAATATAGTCACATCTAGTCACATAAACTTGAAGTGGTTATAAACTTGAAAAAATATTTTGTAATGAGGTTACTTAGGTTGACTTGGCAAAAACCCTCAAGTTAGAAACCTAAGCAAGCCTACATGGGTTAAACTATTAGTGGGGTAACCTATTATAAATATATTTAAGCAAACTAAATGTAGTAAATTTTTTATGTCTAGTTAAGTAACTTCTATGGTAGCCTATATTATGAAATAGGTTTTTACTAAGTAACCTACATACATTGGTTAATTTAATAGGTATGTTAACCCAAGGTCTAATGTGTTAAATAATTACAAAGTTAAGGAGTTATGTGTCAATTTTTTCAAAACAACTATTAATTTATTGTAATCATAATTACAAGTTAACAATAGATTGTTTAGTACACATACACATGCATGTGAATTCATAACTTCAAGAACCTTCATGACACACAAAAAATTATGGCATGCCATGACAAATATTGGTGCCATAAATTCAAGACACAAAAACTTATGGTGACAATCTTCCATGGATTGTCATGAAAATTTGTCACACCTTGTTACTAATGGCATGCCATGTCATCATCACATAGAAGATTGAATCATTATTAATTGCAAAAGACAACAATATTTTCAATTAAATAATAAATGAGATTAATTCATCAAATCAATGACATGAATCATAACATTGACAAATAGGACCACATCATCTTGTTGGCATATAACATGCCATGTCATCATCATGGGAAATTAAATTGTTATTAGTCACAAAGGTGGATGGTTTTTGCAACTAACTAACTAATGGACAAAATTGAAAAATAATATGATAATTTACCAAAAAAACCAACAAATTGTCTTATTGACTACAATTGCAAAACCATGATGCCATATGGCATGTTGATGTCTTTTTCCATTACTTAATGATTATTATGACTAAGTAGTTATAAATGTATTTGAAAAAAATCATTTTTATGTCCAGTTCAAAGGACATAATTTGTTGTAATGAAGGTAAAGTTTTTAGACTTGCATCTTGATGCAAAGAGCTACATTGAGGGATTGGACATCACCTCTAACATAGTGACTAATTGATAAATGCCTCATTTTATCCAAAGTAGTGTATGAATCATCATGTTAACTATTAGTGAAGTATTTTATTATCACGTGTACAATGCCAAAACATGTCTTTTACAACTAGTCCTATTTCATTATAGTTATTTTATAGTTTTTAAAATTGTTTATGCCATTTTCTAGCTAATTTTCCCATTGTAGTTGAATAGGACAAGTCATAAAAGACATGTTTTGGCATTGGGAATAATAATATATTTATCCAAAAAAACCCACTAGTCATACTAATTATAATCACTAAACTATGACATCACATGACATCTCAATGGCCTTTGCAACTACATCGTGATTTTTGTGACTAAGTAGTTAAAATTGTAATCGAAAAGCATAGTAGTTGTTTCTTTGATCAGTCAAAAAATTCATAATGTGTTGTTGTGCCATCACATGTGAAGGGTTATGACATAAATCACAAGAGTTGATGGTTGGCCTCATTATGATGGGCATAGACACATTGCGTGGTGTATTATTAATCCAAAGTTGGGTTTCAAGCCCAATTTATGCCCAATAAGACAACATAGGTAGTTATTGGGAAAGAAAAGACAACACTTCTTCTAAATGAATAATCAAGTTGAATTTTCCACCCCCAATTAGGATTCTTCAAATGGTCATAACTTCTTTTGACCATAAATAAATTGTTGACTCCCATTAGAATGCTTCAAATAGCCATAACTTCCAACCATAAAAAAGCTTATATTTGGCAATACGAGTCCACCCATCACATTCTAACTTGGGTTGGGGATTTGAGATCATGGATGACCCAACATGAAAAGCATAAATTGGAAAAGTTTAGTGACCCATTTAGATAGATACATGCCCCCACAAAGAAAGACTGACCAGCTACAATTTGGAGGGACTTAGTAGCAGGAAATACCAAAGACCCCTGTTTTCTCTCCGCTAGAATAGTGAAGGGTAAGAAGAAGAAGGCGTTGCTGCTGCTATTCTGCTACTTCTCATTTGGTTGCATGGAAATTCCATTCCTAAAATTGGTTGTCACTGTTTTTGGCCTGGACTAATAGCCCTTCCTAAGAACACCCTTAACCTATTAGAGTTATCCCTAAAGTCACCCTGTCTTCACCCTCTCTTTGGGCCTGCTTTCACCCCCTATCCCCTCTTTGAACAGTATCTATCTGCAAAGTAATGAAATTTTATGAAAATCTTATTATGAAATACTGAAACTCAGCATTTAATGCACAAGGTTTGAGAGTAATTATAATAGTTGTACAGGTAGGAGCAAGTGAAAATAGGTATATATGTAACAGCAAAGAGGCGCTCAGGAAAAAGGAAAGACAAGGTGAAACTCAATTTACCACCAAAATTGGTGGAAAAACTAGTTTGGGTCCCAATTATTTGGTTTTGTAAAAGTTTCATTCCCAGTTATGGGTTTGATGCCCTACTATGCCGAAACTGGCTGTTCTCACCCCTATTGCCTGACTTTACCGATAACTCTATTGTATGTAACAAAAGTGTGGCATAATTAGTACAGTTTTTTCCCTCTCTAAAGCAAAACAATTCACACCAAATTTGTGCAGCAAAAACTGACCCTTCATGCAGCAAAGGGACTTGGTCCCCACTCTGAAGACCACCAAGAAATATGAAGGAAAAAAAATTCAAACATCCATTCTTCTTCTGCTACCTAGCCTAGTTGAACCATGTATAGGAAGCTGGTGAATTTTTTCTGAAAAATCATTCAATTTGTGACAAAATTGTGATTCCTTTTGTAATAGTGACAAATTTCACACAAAAAAAATGTATACCCATTTATGTTTTTGAAGTAAAATTATTTTCTAAATTACTAATGTAAATGAAGAGAAAATGCTTTATCACCTGCATTCTTTTGGGTTGCTTGTAAAGCCTTGCATGGGTGAGCCAGACCTAGCCTACATTTAGTAACACGGGGAAAATAAATAAATAAATAAATAAAATCCTGCTGGTCAGCAATTTGATTTGTTTTAATCACATCTAGTTCTGTTTGTTTATAAAAATTGGAAATCAAAGAGCCTTTGGTCCTGGTTTTTTTGAAAATTTTCAAAATTATCAAAACCTCCTATTCCAGTTTTCTTCAAAAAGCCTTAAGGAACAAACAAGTTTCACAAAACAGAACTAGAAGTTTTATACCAGCTTAATTATATGATTGGGTTTTAGATTATTTGAGAAATTGTGTTTAAATACCAGAATTATTAGTTCTCAGATTTTTTGAGAACCATGGTTATATATCAGAACCAGTTATTTGATTTTCTTAGAGACCCATCATTATATATTTCCAAAGAATTGCCAATTATCAGATCTCATTCTACATTATCATCTTTTTTTTCTTCTTTCACTTTTTTTTTTTTCCTCTCTTGGCTTCACTTGTTCAAATGGATATGCATAGCAACAGAAAGCTATGATTCTGATTTTTCTTTGCCATTGTTTGGATTTCCCCCAGTGGGATAAAATTGACTTATAGGCATACTCTTTGTGAATTGGTTACAAATTGGCCCCAAAGTAATGACAGTTTGTTATGAGTCTAAATTTATAAATTCCACCTCTTAGGTGAAACTAGTGCTCTATTTTCCATTTTTTGGTTTCACAAAATTGGTGATTTTTTGTTGAAAAATACATTTTTTCAAGTTTTTTCTCCAATTTTTTTTCAAAAATAACCAAAAGAATTCATGAAGAAAACATTGGGCTGAATTATGGATTAATTGCTGGAATGGAATGACACTCTACATGATATCAACTTAACATCCATACCAGTTTATTATCAATTGAAATGATCTCATATAACAATGCAAATGGCATAGCTTGATTGAGAAAGTTCAAACGAATATACTTTTGCAAAATACTCAATTGCTACATACAAGATATGAAATTCAAGTTGCCCATTGAATCATGAGAAAAATTCAAGAGGATTATCACAAAAAGACAAAGCTCCCAAAATCTACATGAAAAAAATTGGTGGCATGGAAAAAATTGCATCATGGGAAAAATTTGAAGATATCACAACAAAACTAAGACACATTTTTGCCACCCATTACACATTGAAGCTAGTAACATTCTAATGAAATGAACAACTTTTCATTACAACTCAATAATTATATACCCATCATGCTTTTGCTAAGCCAAGACCATGTCAAACATTTTCTTTCTTGTTACCTTCACTTTTGCAACAATGATGATTTTTTGTCAAAATAAAACTTTTTTCACTCTAAAAACTTTTTCCAAGTTTTTTTCCCAAAAAATCACAAAATAACAAAATTTCATCATTATATTTACAATTAGCCAAGGTTTTTTATTTGAAACAAATATTGTTCTATTGTTGAGAACTAAGAACTATTAGTTTTTTAGCCAAAGTCTATGGTTTTTTGAACTTATTGGATTTGAGTTTGATGGAAAAAGCAAGAATTGAGAGTTGACAAGCACATCACGACATTTTTTCTCCTTAAATTTGTTATTGAATGTGACCTCAAAATGTTGTCAGGGAAGATTTTTTATGCCAACAACTTCCATTTATCCTTAACTCATGTAAATGGCAAGTGCAATTGAATTCAACTTAAACAAAGGTGATGAAATGATTTTAGGAATAAGTTGTTTCATTGTCTTTCTTGTGACACCTATATATATAGGCTATGGATCATTTCTTGTGACTTTTTTTATATTCATCAATGATTTCAAGTTGTTCAATGTAACTATACAAATCTTCTTTCTATTTACTTGTTGGCTTTTGGTTTCCACTAATGTCAATCTCCAACTTGGCTAGTTGCAAACCAAATTATTGCCTTATTGATTTTTAATCGAACTAGTTTTCTCTCACATATTTATTCTTTCGCCCTTTTTCTTACCATTGCTTGTGTTTTAATTTTCTTTATGCTCTCAATAATCTCTTGTGGTCACTTCTCTCATGACTTTATTGGTTTCATGGAATCTTCAACTATAGATGTTATCGTTAATGTGTAGGTTGAACCAAACACTAATGACATGTGGTGTCCTTATGGGCTTGGAAAGACATGGTAGTTTATCTTTGTCAACACAAATTGACCATTTGATCCACACGTTGAATGTTCAAAGGCTTATGACCTTATAAATACATGCAAGGCAAGATTGGAGTGACAAAAAAACTTGATGTCAAGTTTGAAAGCAAGATTAAGCTTGAAGAATTCTTGGAACTTGGATGTCCATTTGATCCTTTTTTATTGCAATGTACATTTTTTTAAAAACATTTTATCGCCATTGAATATTTGAAGCAATTGGAATTTTTTTTTTTTTCAACATGGGTTGAAGCCTTAAGCACACTTCTAACTTTTTAATGTGGATTAATGCTTGAATAATGTGTAGTTTGTAGTCCCCCTCAACCCTAGACATTTGACACAATCCAACATTTATGGGTTTTCAATGTGAGTTGGGACATTTGTAACAACACCTTGGACATTTGAAGCAATTTCTTTTTGAATATTTTCAATGTGAATTGTTCCTTGTGAGATCATTGAAAGAAAGGTATAAAAGTGATTACAATGAAGCTTTGGGTTCTTGCAACTCTCTAGTCTATAATGTAAATTTCAAATAAGCACTCATGGATTTGGTTATAAATAGCAAAATGTAGATAATTGAAGATTCTTTGACTAAAACCCAGCGCATCTACATGATTGACTTTGTTTCAAAAAACCAATGTAAATAACCACCTTCCAAAGCTACTAAACCCCATAACCCAACTAGTTTTGAAAATTTGCAAAATATAATATGTTTGAAGTTTGAACCCAATGAATCCTTTGCAAATTTAAAAAATCAAGTACTTGAAATTGTCAATCATTTAAAAAATCAAGATACCTCCAACATTGGTTGTGACTCAATTGTGGATGAACCTCAATTGAATTAATATCACTTTCACCTAATTGGTAATCCATTCTATAAGAGGTAAGTCCTATATATATATATATAGGAAACTAAACAACTATTAGGTAAGTCAACAATTTATACATAGAAAGGGATGTGTTCACTACCTACCTATTAACAACCTTTGAGTAGGTTGTTAATAGGTAGGTAATAAAGAACCAATTGAATTAATCACAATGGTTAGCTTGTGAAGGAATTGAAGGCCAATAGAAATTTATTTTCTAACCACTCACCATTCATCTTTTATGGTGCATTAGATTGGTGGGTGTTGGTTTAGTATGACCTAGGTAACCAACCTTTAGTTGGAATGAAATGAACACCAATCTCTAAAGGGTTAATTCTATTACAATATTTATTCTTCTTGTTGAAATGTCAAAACAACTTTGAGACTAATGTTGGGAGGTGTTGTCACCAACCATGTGCACAAAAATGATTTGATATGGGAAATTAAAGCAAGGAAGATTTGGGCAAGATGGATTTATAGCTTAAATCAAATTTTTAAATGTGAATATAACATTTCTTCAAGGATACTTAACATTTTTTGTTAAGAATTTTTTATGCAACCTAAATGGTGATCATCCTTAGGAAGATTTAGCTGAATTATATTATAAACTTGATATGAAGGGAAAAAAATTAATCATCCTTCTAGATTTTTAATTATTTATTACAACCAAATATAATATTTTGAGTGATCTAATTCATTAGGCTAGCCTACTAATTCCTATGTTAGGTGTCCTAGGCTAGCCTAGGAGCCAAGGATAGACTAGGTGCCTAAGCAATATAGCTTAATAACTAGGAACCTAAGCAACCCAAGCTAAACTAAGTTGGCAACCTAAACAATTTAACCTAAAGGTTAAAAATCTCGCCCACCAAGTTAAGGTGCAAGTGTGAAGGTATGTCCATTTGAACATACCTATCTAATGTTAATATTAGGAAATTTTTGAACTTTTATACACCAATTTGGTATGGGTTGTGGGATTAATTTCATTTTCATATAATAGGTTAGTATAAATAATTGTCAAAATGTTCTATTGATCATTGGTATGAACGTAAACACCAAAACACTACATACCACATGGTAAACATTTATACTTGGGGAAGTCAAATTTTGATAATTTTTTTTTTCAAATTACAACTTCAATGTAAATGATATCACTATAATTTTGTTGAATACATAAACTTATTGGTAAAACCATAATGATCTAGTTCATGACACATGTGTGTATGTAAACAACAATCCATTGGTTCATTTAATAACCCATATTTCACATCCTACATTCAAAAACAAAAGTTAAACATTTGTATTAAAAATCTACCATAACAAACTTAATAATCTTCATGACCCTTCATGAACATGAGTAATCTATTCAAAACATTTTGAGGATGTGACATTTCTACACATAATTGCGACATTCCAATTCATAAGAACCAATTTTACCTATGCATACCCAACCATAGGTAATAATTATTATGTATGAATAGGAATTTTTCCCAAGATTTTTTTTGGGTATGAATTAGAACATGCAATAGGTGAGCATTGGTAAGGAACAATGATATCTCTTGGTATGACCAAATTCTATACCATGAAGGTGGGAGTTCGACCTACCATGGGGTAGATGCAAGTTATAATGGCTTAATAACAACAAAAGTTTGAATCCCAAAAGTCCATATTTTAACACTATAGTGGAAAAAATAGCTAAAAACCAATTTTGAGTGGGCCTTAGCAAAGTCCTTGTGATACATATATGGGTTTATATCCAACCCTATATAACAAACCAACACTAATTTGAACCCCTCACATCCTTTCACCTCCATGTTTAAAAGCCAAGTCTTTAACCATTGGACCACTATTGAATAAGTGATATTCCTTTTCACCACATGCTTATGTTTTTATGCACATTTTTTTCCTAACATATTTAAGTATTATAAATTTCCCTAAACTATTTAAAGCTAGGCTACTACTAGGTTACTTTAAATATAAACTATTTTAGTTGGTTACTATATTATACCCTAAGTTAGTATAAGCTAGCTTAGAATACCATAAGCTATTTTAAGCCTTCATAGGCTACTTTAGGTTACCATAGGCTATCTTAAGCTACTAGGAAGTTACTATGGGCTTCTACTAAGTTAATAATGTATTTATATACAACCTACCTACTTGCAACCCACCTATTATTTACTTATTCAACAATTTACCTTCCTATTTATTGATACAACCTATAACCTACATACCTATACCTACATATTTGTTGGATTAATGACCATGTAAACCTTTTACATTTTGAACATAAGTTTCAAATTCATCTATTGTTTTTGTTTTCTTAGTTAAAAGTTTTTAAAAATTTTGCTTTGTAAGTTTGCAACTTCTCGAGCTTTGAGGTTTAAGGTTTTACACTTCTTGAATCCATGCATCATGGCACCCTTGTAATTACCAACTAGTTTCAAATATGTGTTTTTTTTGTTAAGGTCCCTACTATAGTTAATATTACTTCATTGGATCAAGGTGTTGTTATTATTTGCAATACATTTAACTACTCCATAATCGAATTCAATGTTGTTGCAAATGCCCATATATGCTCATGAATAAAAAAGGGAAAAAAAAGGAGAAATATAAAGTTTGGAATTTATATCCTATTTGTTGGGGAATTTCATCAATTATATTACTCTTGAGTTCTTACAACCAATCCATTGCCTATGTTTAACCAAGTGGAGAAAAAAAATGGTTGAGGGAATGGAAACTTAATTAGTTTTTTAGGATGTCTGGGTAGCAAAGCTTCCATTGGTGGAAATTGCGGTTGGTTTTTATGGGAAAATGAACATGATGAGGTATCAAGTTTGTACACAAATTGATAGAAGAAAAAAGCTAATGGTTTCTAAATTTGACAACCTCCAAAAACATTTTAGGAGGTGGAAATGTAAGGTTACAAGAACTAATTGCATAGTGGGCCAATCATATATGTCTATGGAATCACAACATGCAAAAATGATTGCATATCCTATAGAAAGGGAATGTATTCAATTGCAAACATGGTTGTTATGGGGGACGTGGTTGGAGAAAGGAAAAAAAAATTCTTACAATTTATTGCCATTTTTTGGCTTTTGAAACAAAGTTGTCCTCTCACTAACTTTGAAGCCATGAAAATGTTGTTTGAAAACTTAAAATCAAAAATAGCCCTTAAAAACACTCTAACAACAATGCTAAAAGGAGATTATAGAAGTCCAACAATGCATTATCCTTGTTACAACAAAAGTTATGGTTCATGCAATGAGGTGCATTATAATAGGTTGTGATGAAGTGAAATAATTGTTAATTAATCATTCCCTTCCCAAGAGTTCATGAATGTTATTAAAATCATATATCCTTAGTATTGGTTGAACTATGATGTAAAGTCCACACTCCCTACCCATTTAACCTTGTTGAAGGCACAATATTACTTTAAAAAGGAATTTAGTGATGAAGGCTTGAAGGTACTTGTCATATTAATGAACAAATGTTTGACATGGAAACTAGCCTTTTCAAGGTGATTACACACAAACTATAGACAAGCTTTGGAACCTCCTATGAGCTATAATCCCATGACCAAGTTGTGGTCCAATCTATCTTCTAGTGATGTGTTACAATAATGATTGTCAAAGCATTTGCAATTGGTGGAAATTTTTATGGTGATGGTATTTAACATCATCTAGGATGAGCAATGTTTTTCAACCTTGTATGAAATATAAATTGAAAAATTGGTTCACAAATCATGTTAATTTGGTTGTGAAGATGTTTGCTTGTGATCATTATTCCATGGAAACTTTCCATTTGGAGATGCAATCGCAAATTGGTAGGATAGAAAGCAAAGGTATGTAATGAATGCTTAGTAATTTTTGGAGTTTTAGTGTGGCATACTTGAAGTTTTTGCACATTTCTTTGAGCTCAAGTTGCAACTTGCATGCATGCATCTAGGCAAGTAAGGAAACCAAGTTTTGATTTGCAATTTGCAAATACATTTTTCCCAACTCCTATGTTGTGTTTTTTGTATGATTTGGATGTATACAAATACCTACGAGTTTTGTAAATATCTTATGCATGTCTATTTTCTTGTTGGATTTTTGTTTCAAGTTGATATGCAGCTTGCTTAGTGATTAGTTTCTTGAACTAAGGTTGGAATGCAAGTAAAGTTTTAATGAGTGTTGCTTGTGTAGATTTGACTTGGGCTACAATGGGCAAGATTCAAGAGGGATGTAGTTCAACCCCTCTGCATGCCTTCCATTTTTTAACACAAAAAGCGAATTGTAAAAAAATGTTGTTATCACATTTTGTACTCAATGTTTCAAATGCTTGCTAATGCACATATATATTTGTTGAAAAGATTGTCAAATTTTGTACATGTGAAAACACCAAATAACTAATCTACCACACTTGAAAAGAATTGTCACAACGATATGCTATCTTGAATTCTTTTTTGGATGCCGTATTCCTTCTTACATCTGTTGCAAATTGCCATCTATACTTAGCAAAAATGGAGTAGTTGCCAACCAATACACATGTATAGTCAACTAGGAGACCTCGGGCAAATGAAAAAAAAATCATGTTACACCGAAGGGCAGAGCCAATAAATAAAATAAATCTGCTATTTTTTGACTGGCCAAAAAACCAAAGAGTTTTGTTCACTAGACTCAGTTATTGGAGAGGTAATTCCCCTCTTCACCCTCAGCTCCTTAGGGTCAACTGCTCACAACCACCTATTGTTCAGTGGGGTTGTTAAATTCCAATGGCCAATAAACCTAATATAGCCTAATAAACCCTAAACCTAAAATATACTAAACCTCATATAGCCTAATAAACCCTAAACCTAAAATATACTAAACCTCATATAGCCTAATAAACCCTAAACCTAAAATATACTAAACCTACATAGACTTTGAAGCCTTTCATGTGACACCTACATGCAACAACAGCAGATAGGTTTTCTCCTAAACAAGTTGAGTCAGTATGGAGTTTTTTTTGGTTGGATGGGGGGCACATTAGGACAGCCTACTGACACAGTTTCTTCAGTGGTGCAGAAGTCAGTATTAAAGACACCCATTTGTCTCCAGAGAGAGCAAAGTTAGATCCAATCCAAAATTCAAAACTTAAAATTTTAAAAATTAAATTAAATCTATAAAATTTATAATTTAAAAAAAAACCCCTCTTTCAAGTGCAAACTGCTCTGGTTAGTAGTTAGTACTGGTAACACAGGCCACAGTTTGAAGCAGCACACCCACAAGGGCACCATCATCCACTGGATGCCCCTTAGTACTCAGTTTGTGGATGAACCCTAACTGAGTTAATAATACTTGGTTTCCACCTTGGTAACCATTTCTGTAAGAAATAGGT
>Ga0116229_10009611_pt1 | contig 14720 bp, 13 predicted proteins | sample S1TSphgellanicum_3_FD_87313 | JGI IMG/M metagenome (GOLD analysis project Ga0116229, IMG submission 87313) | Host-associated microbial communities from peat moss isolated from Minnesota, USA - S1T2_Fc - Sphagnum magellanicum MG | ecosystem: Host-associated > Plants > Peat moss > Unclassified... | reverse complement strand
GTCCGCGAGCAGCGCTGCCGCTTGCTTCAGGAGCAGGTCGTGGTCGGTGGCCGTGCGTTCGATGATCGTTCCCCAACTCGCCCTATGGCGTCGACTTCACCACGAACGTCGTCGCGTTCGTTCTCTACGCGCTCGCCTAGCCGATCACGCGCCGGCGAGTGCGAACGTTTGCGCGCGTGCGGCCAGCACGGCGAGCCCGATCATCGCCATTGTATGCTAGAGCCGATAGCGGAGCCGCACGTCGATCGTCCGACCCATCGGATAGCTCTGCGGCACGTATCCGGCGGCGCCGTACGACCATGGCACGGCTTGCGTTACGCCGTCGTTCGTCGGAACACCGTTGCCGAGTGTATAGGGCGTCGCACCGGCCGGCAAGCCCGGCGCGCACGGTGACGTCCCGGCGAGAATCTGCGCGTAGCAATTGGCGTAGGTCGAATTGCGGCCTTTGTAGCCGGGCGGACCGATGAGATACGGATTGCTCTGGTATGCCGTCGCCGCGAAATTGCCAAGCAGATTCGCAACGTCGAGGACGATCGTGAGACGCGGCGTGAGGTCGCCTTCGACGTGCAGGTTGACGAACGTCTCGGGCGTCGAGCGCAACGTGTTGGGGCCGCTACCCTCGTTCGTGCCAAGATTGCCGATGTACGGATTGCTCGTAGCATTATACGGCGCCGACGGATTGGCGAGAAAGTAATAATTGGCGCCCGAGTTGACGTAATTGTCGTTCGGCACCTGGACCGGTTTGCCGGCCGCATCGAACACCCACACCATCTTGCCGTTACCGTACGGGTACCCGGTGGCGTACGCAAACGACGGGGTGATACGAAGCCGCCGGCGTAGCAGCGGAAACGCGTACGACAGCTTCGCACTGAAATCCGGAAGATAACTTACCGGGAAGAGTGCACCCGCGGCGATTGCCGGCGCATTGAGATCGTTGAACGCGAACTGGGATGCGCTCGATGAGAACGCGCGTACGACGTTTGCGGTCAGGGCGAATCCGTCGCGCTGCACGTAGAGCTCGGCGCCGTGCGATCGGAAATCCCCCACGTTGGTCGGCACACCCACGCCGTTCGGATCGAGCCCCGCGGCGACCGCGGAACGAAAATTGAACGGCAGAACGTCGATCAGATTGTGTTCCGACTGCGCGTAGTAGGTCAGGCGGAAACGCGTCTTGCTCCCGCCTTCGATCGCATACGTCTGATCGTTCGCGGTCTGCGGGGCAAGCGGTACGAACGGCGCCGGCGCACCGTCGGGCTGAACGTTGGTCGAGTCGGTCCGGTCGACTTCGAGCGGTGCGGGCGCCACGGTGATGTGATCGACGTTCACCCGTACTGCATACGAACCGCCGATGCGGTAACTCGCACCCAGGTGCGGGTCCAGTGCCGTATCGGAATAGGCGTACCCGTCACTCGGCAAAAAGTGCGACGATGTCAGGCGTCCGCTCGCCATGAGCGAGAGCCGGCTGCCGAGCGTCCACGTATCGCCGGCATAGGCCAGGAACGATTGGACGGTCGGCGATGACGTGATGACCTCATCCGCGGTCGGCACGACCTGCTGCAACGACGAACTGTTCGTGCGCAGTTCGGCGCCGAAGCGAACGTGATGATCGCCGAGCACCGCATCATTGTCGAGGTTGAGGCCATACTGCTGTTGCCACGAGGTTTCGGAGAGCGAGATCGCGCCGTTCGGGAATCCGTTCTCATCCCAAAATGGACCGCCGGCCGACGAGGCGTAACGCGATTGGTAGAGCTGCACGCGCGAGAACATCGCGGCACCCGTGTGCTGCCCTTGCAGCACCAGAACGTCGAGGCCGCCGCGAACCCCGGCGGCGTAGCGGACCGGCGCGTTCGGATTCGTCTCCCCGGGATACACCGTCGTGCTGCCGTCGAACGCCCCGATCGTCTCGCCCGCGTAGGGCGAGTCGTACTGGTTGTACGCCGCCTCTCCGTCGAGCGCCAAGAACGAGACGTCGTCCTTCGGCGTCACCTGATCGTGCACGTTCGCCTCGAACGATGATTGCGCGCGCGATTGTAGCGCGAGGCCGTACGTTCCCGCTTCGGCCGGGTAGAACGTCTGCCCGTTGCCATAGGGGAAGTACGTGCTCGCAAACGTCCCGGCGAACGCGTATCGCCAATGCAGATCGGGCGTGGCCGTGAGCGCCTCGAACCGGCCGAGTTGCGACGCGCTGCCGACGCCGTCGGCGAACTCGAGCAGAACGTGCTCGGGGTAGGTCCCGATCGCGGCCACCTGATTGACCACGCCGCCGAGTGCGTTAGCGCTTTCGTTCGTGTATCCGGCCAGCGTCACGATGGTCGACGCGACGCCGGTCGTGGGCAATTGCGCTCCATCCACGTTGCCGCCGGGCTCGGCGATCAAGCCCTGCGGAATCGTGACGCCGTTGTATTCGAACGCCGCGTCCGCCACGCGCCCTCCGCGCAGGATCGCGTTGCCGAACGGATCGAGGTCGACGCCCGGGACGGCGACGATCGCTCCTTGTACGGTGCCTTCCGAATAGTTCGCGAGTCCGGCCGAGGACGCGATCGGCGATTGCGCCTTCGCCGCGTCCCCGTTGACGATGAAGCGATCGACGGGTGCACCGGCGGCGAACGCACTGCTCGCCGCGCGCGCATGTCCGATCGACGTGAGTGCGGTCAGTTCGACAACGAGCCGGACCTCCGCGCCCGCGGCAACGTCGACCGCACGCGGCCCGACGCTCCCGTAGCCTCGTGCGTCAACGCCGACGCGGTACGTGTCGGGAGCGACCCCGAGGATCGTTGCGCGGCCCGCGCGGTCGGTCACGTTGCGAAAGCGACCGGAGGGCGCGCTCGCCGAGACTGCGGCTCCGGCGATCGGCGCACCCGCCGCATCCAGGACGCGAATCACGAGCGCCCCGGTCGTCGCCTGCGCAGCGTCGCACCGAAGCGAAGACGATACGGCGAGTGCGAGCAGCAGCATGGCGAAGAGAAGGCGGAATATGAAAGAGCGCGTTCAACGAGCGAATGACCACGTCTTTCTCTGACGTCGTACGCTCTTCGAGGATGGTGTCTGATGACTCTTGGCGTTTTCCATCGCGCAATGCGAGGCGGCATGTTCGCGTTGTTGCTCGGTGCCGGCATGGTCGCAACGAGTACGGCCGCCCGGGCTGCCGGCTATACCTCCGCGCAAGCGACGAGCGGCGCGACGCTGTACGCGGTGAAGTGCCTGCAGTGTCACGGGGCCAATCTCCAAGGCGGAGCTGGGCCGGCGTTAGTCGGGAGCGCGTTTCAGACGTCGATGAACGGCAGCTATACCGACGCCGGTAAGCTCGAAGACTTCATCCATCGGCAGATGCCGGCGAACGCGCCTGGCAGCCTTAGCCCGCAGCAAGCGCTCGCGGTGACGGCGTACCTCCTCGATCGCAACGGCTTTCACGCGGGAAGCAGTGCACTCACGGTTGCCGGCGCCGGAAGCGTGAAGCTCGCCCGCTCCGGCGGCGCGCCCAAGACCGCGTCCGGCGATGCGAATCTCGAGATCGTTCGCGCGGCACCGGCCACGCGGCACGTGTTCGCGGCGCTCCCCGCGACGACGAACGTCACGATCAGCGACGACATGTTGAACGCGGCCGGCTCTGATACGAACGATTGGATCATGGGCGGCCACACCTACGCCAACGATCGGTACGCGACGCTCGATCAGATCACGCCCGAGAACGTCGCATCGCTCGCGCCGGTCGCGATCGTCCAGACGGGCTACACGGCGAGCTTCGAAACGTCGCCGGTCGTCGTGGACGGCGTGATGTACGCGACGACGCCGACGGTGAACAACCAGATGAAGGTCATGGCGCTCGACGCGACGAGCGGTGCGCGCATCTGGGAAACGACGGAGAATCTCGGCACCTTCAAGGTCTGCTGCGGTCCGGTCAACCGCGGTGCCGCGGTCGCCTACGGGATGGTCTACTTTCTCACGCTCGACGATCGGCTCATCGCGCTCGACGCGCGCACGGGCGAGCAGAAGTGGTCGACGAGCGTCGCCGCCCCCGGCGCCGGCTATTCGGAAACGATGACGCCAACCGTCGTCGACGGCAACGTGATCATCGGGAGCGCCGGCGGCGAGTGGGCCATTCGCGGATTCGTCGCGTCCTACGACGCGCAGACCGGAAAGCAGCGCTGGCGCTGGAACTCCACCGATCCGAATTCGTTCGCCAACAAGTCGTGGAAAAGCGGCGGCGGCATGGTGTGGACAACGCCCGCCGTCGACACGCAACGCGGACTCGTCATCTTCTCGACCGGCAATCCGAACCCGGATCTGGCGGGCGGCGGCCGCAAGGGTGACAATCTGTACACCGACTCGATCGTCGCACTCGACGTGAAGACCGGGACGCTCAAGTGGTATTACCAAGAAGTCAAGCACGACGTGTGGGATTACGACGCGGTCAGCCCCGTCGTGCTCTTCGATGTCAACGTGAACGGCACGTCGGTGCCCGCGGCCGGCGAAGCGGGCAAAGTCGGCTGGTTCTTCATCGTCGATCGCGCAACCGGGAAGCTGATTCGCAAATCGGATCCCTACGTGCTGATGTCAAAGAACATGTTCTCGACGCCGACGAAGGCCGGTATCGTGATGCTCCCCGGCGCCAACGGCGGATCGGAATGGTCGCCCGCTGCCTACTCGCCGAAGACGCGCGACGTCTACGTGATGGGCATGGATCAGCGCATGCTCTTCACGACACAGCCCGACACGAGTGCGGCGGGACAGCTCCGGCTCGGCAGCGCCTTCACCAACGTCCAGAAAGACCCGCTGCAAGACGGCCGCTTCGTGGCGATCGATACGGACACGGGCAAGATTGCGTGGACGGTGATCACGCCGCAGCCGTTGATCGGCGGTGTGCTCGCGACATCGACGAATCTGCTCTTCATGGGCGAGGGGAACGGCGACTTCGACGCGTTCGACGCGGTCACGGGTAAGAAGCTCTGGCACTATAACCTGGGCGCCGGCGTCAACGCGCCGCCGATCACCTACATGGTCAACGGCCAACAGTACGTCGCCGTCGCGGCCGGCGGAAGTTTCCAGATGAACTATCCGCTGGGCGATGCGATCGCGATCTTCAAGCTGCCGTCGGCAACCACGGCGCCCGCACCGAAGTAGCACCGGCAGCCCGGGCGCGCGTCATCTCCGGACGGGGACGAACGCGCGCTCGCGCTGCACTTCTCGCTCGTCGCGCCGGATGCCGTCGCGCATCCACTCGACGCCGCAGACCATGAACGCCGCGAACATCACGAGACCCGCACCGATCCACATGATCTCACCCGCCGCTTGCTGATCGGCCAACCCCGACGCCGCATAGTGCGGATAGAGCACGCGGCGCGAACTGTAGATCACGAACCCGAGCAGCGACTCGGCGGGCATCGCCGCAAAGACGTAGAGCATGCGGAGCGGGTAGGCCAGCGGCCCGGTCGTCCACGGCACCGGCCCGACGACGATCACCGGCAACCAGAACAGCAACGCGGTGCCGAGGAAGACGATGTGCTCGAGGATGTGGACCGACTCGTTGTCGAGCGCAGCTTCGTACAACCCGCTCAGATGAATCGTCCACAACGCACCGACGAAGAGCAGCCAGGTGAACGCCGGAAACGTGATGACGTGCATGACCCGCGAGCGCAGCAACCCGACGAGTCGTCGCGCGGCGTGGGTCGGGAGCGCGGTGAGCGCCAAGAGCAACGGCGCCCCGAGCAGGATCAGCGGCGCGCTGACGTCGGTGAGGATCAGATGTTGCATCATGTGCGGCGCGAAGCGCGCGTCCGCCGCGGCATCCAACGGGCCCTCGATCGCGAGCGGAATCGACACGATGCCGAGCGTGAACGCGAGACTTCGCAAACGCGGCCACCGGCGACGCCGCGCCGCGATGCGCGCGCCCCACGCGTACACGGCCAGCGTCACGACGGCGACCGCGTACGTCACGGAAGGCGATGACCATCCGTCGGCCCGATCGGCGTCGTATCGGCCGTGATGGCGCGCACGGTGAGCGGCCGCGTTCCGGGCGGCCGGTCGTGCTCGTGCAACAGGTACGCCATGATGTCGACGTATTGCTGTTGCGTCAGCTGGCCCGGGTGGCCGTGCGGCATCGCAACGCTGAAGTAGCCGTAGACGTACTGCGGGCTCTCCCATTGATCACGCGCGTTGGGACCCGCGAGACCCGGACCGAAATTCCCCTCGAGTTCGCCGCCATGGCACTCGGCGCAATTCTGCAGGTAGTCGTTGCGCCCGGCGTCGGCCTGTTGCACGGTGTACGAGAGCGTCGTCGTCGCCGACGCGATTCCGCCGATTGCGAGCACGCCGGCCGTTGCGAGCGCCACCACGTGTGCGCGCATCACGGTGACGGGCTCGCGCCCGCTGCCGGCAGTGCGAAAACGTAGAGCCGGCCCCCGAGCGGGATATCGCGGAAGAGCGGCACCATGTTCTTCCCGCCGTAGAACGGCGAGACGCCGCCCCAGCCCGACTGGATCGCGACGTATTGCCGGCCGTCGACGCGGTACGTCATCGGCACGCCGATCGTACCCGAGCGCATCTCGAATTGCCAGAGAATCTTCCCGGTCTTGGCGTCGAACGCGTACAAGTGACGGTCGGGCGTGCCGCTGAACACGAGGCCGCCGTCGGTCGACATCGAGCCGTCGTTCCACGGCTGCAGCGTTTTCATGCCCCACACGTGCTTGCCGGTGGCGACGTTGATCGCTTGCATCTCACCCCAGTCCTTCTCGCCGGGGACGTGCTCGACCGTAAATTGCTCGTTGATGTATTGCGCGCCGGGTTGGAACGCTTGCGGCGGCAGCCCGCCGATCTTCATGCACGTATGCATCGTGGGCACGTACGCGTCGCCGGTTTGCGGATCGTACGAGTACGGCCACCAGTTGTCGCCGCCGAAGAACGCGGGACAGGTGAACACGGTTTTGTTCACCTTCGGACGCATCGCCGCGTTGGTGATCCCGATGTCGTGCGCGCGGTCGTAGCCCGTCACGCTCGTGGTCGTGGTGAATCGCGTCATGTGGATCAGTTTGCCCGTCGTGCGATCGATCACGTAGAACCAGCCGTTGCGCGCGGCTTGATAGATGATCTTGCGCGGCTTGCCGTCGATCGTGACGTCGGCGAGCACCGGCGTGTTCGTGGCGTCGTAATCCCACGTGTCGTTGGGCGTCTGCTGGAAGTACCACTTCACCGCGCCCGTGTCGACATCGAGCGCGAGGACGGAGTCGCTGTAGAGATTGCGCCCCGGACGCTGCGTCGCAAGCCAGGGCGAGGGATTGCCGACGCCCCAGTACAGCGTGCGCGTTTCGGGATCGTACGTTCCGGTGATCCACGCGCCGCCGCCGCCGTGGAGGTACATCTGGCCCGGATAGGTGCCGGAGTTCGGTTCACCGGGGCCGGGAATCGTGTAGCGTCGCCACTTCACGGCACCGGTCGCCGCGTCGAGCGCGACGATGGAACCGCGAATGCCGAACTCGCCGCCGCTCTCACCGACGATGATCATCCCGTCGACGGCGAGCGGTGCGAGCGTCATCGCGTACCCGCTGCCGGGCGGCGATTCGACCGTCGTATTCCACACGACCGCACCCGTGCGCGCGTCGAGGGCGACGACGTGGTTGTCGAGCGTCGCCATGTAGGCGTTCGTGCCGTAGAGCGCAACGCCGCGATTGACGACGTCGCAACAGATCGTTCGCAATTCTTTGCGGTCGAGCGGGTAATCGTATTCCCAGAGTTTCGTGCCGTTCGTCGCGTCGAGCGCGTAGACGCGATCGAGCGGCGTGGTGACGATCATCGTGCGGCCGTTGACGATCGGCGGCGCCTCGAAGCCCTGCGGAATGGAGACGTCGTGCGTGAACACCGGCTGCAGCTGCGAGACGTTGGTCGTGTTGATCTGCGTGAACGGCGCGTGGCCTTCGCCCGAGTACGTGCGCAGAAACATCAACCAGCCGTCGTCGCTGCCGGCGTTCACCAAACGCTGATCGGTCACCGCCGGGAACATCTCGCCGGCAGCCGACGACGGCGAACTCGCCGGGTACGATGCCGCGACGGAAAGTGCGCAGCACGCGAGCACCGCGACGATCGCGATGCGCGTCCAAGGAGCGATCATGACTTGGTCTCCTTCCGGCCGGGTGAGAAGGCGTACGCGAGGAGTGCCAACAGACCCGCCGCGAGCCAGCCGAGCAATCCCTCCGGCACCGGACCGCTGCTGCGTACGGGGAGACCGTGGAACCCGCCGGCAGCGCGCATGTCGGAGAGGTACGTGGCGATGTCGTCGACGTCGCCGGGCGAGAGTTGCGCTTCACTGAAGACCGGCATCTCCGAGGGGCCGATGCGAATCGCTTCGGCGACTTGCGTCACCGTTGCGCGATCGAGCGGCGGCGCCCATTGCTGGTCGCCGATCGGGGCGCCTTCGGCTGTCGCACCGTGACAGTGCATGCAGTTCTCGCGGAAGAGCGCCTGCCCGTGCGTCGCGTCGCCGCCCGTCGTCACGAGTGGAATCGGCGGCCCGCCCGGTTGCACCGAGACGACGTAGTCGACGATCGCGTTGATCGTCGCCTGCGGCAGCGACGGTCCGCGATGCCCGACCTCGATCCACGGCACCGCGGCGGGCATACGGCCCGTTCCCACCCAGAAGTCGACGTCGGCGGCACCGACGCCGCGGATGTTCGGCGCGTTCGGTCCGCCCCGGAGGTCGACACCGTGGCACGACGAGCACTGCTGCAGATAGGCCGCGTGCCCGTCGACGGGCGTCAGCGCCATCATCGTTCCGAGCACGACGGGCAGTGCGGCCAAGATCACAACGCCGACCCGACCGGCTCTTCGTCGAAACCGCCGTGCTCGTTGCGGCGAAGGGCGACCACGCGCTCCGATTCGGTGCCGTGGGCCGCCGAGCGTCGACGCAACTCGCGTGCGAAGAGACCGGCCAGGACGCCGACGAGCAGCGAGCCGAGTGGGACGAGGATCCGGTAGAACGTCACCATCGACTGCACGGGCTGATGGATGGCCAAGGCCTGCGCGTCGTCGCTCGCCGCGAGCGTGAGGAACGTCCCGGCGGCGATCAGCCCGCTGCCGAAACCGACCCGCCACGGCGCGAACGTCGGTGGCACGAGGACGTCGTGCTTCGCATGGTCGCGCGTAAACGCCGCATCGATCCACGGCCAGGCGATCACGATCGAGAGCACGACGAGCGGCATAACCACCGCCGGCAAGAATAGCGCGGGAATCGGGTGGCCGAAGATCGTGAATTCGAACGACGGTCCGATGCGCAAGCCGCCGTCGAGGAATGCCGCGTACCAGTCCGGCACCGCAGGATTCGGCGCCGTCCAATCCTTGTACGGACCGTAGACGTCGATCGGATTGATCTCGACGGTTGCCGCCAGCGCGAGGATCACCGCCACCGTCGCGCCGAGTGCGGCGAGCGTGCGCAGTGCGTAGTCGGGCCAGAAGCGCCGGCCGACGACGTTCTGCGGTTCGCGCACGAATTGCGTGTGCTTCTGATACACGAGCATGCCGAGGTGCGCGGACAAGAGCAACGCGATGATGACCGGCAAGAAGTAGACGTGGATCGTGTAGAGGTGCTGTAGGATCAGCGGTCCGGGAAAGCCGCCGCCGGTGAACACGTCGGATGCCCAGTTCCCGATGAACGGCACGGCGAGGAGAACCGAATCGGCGATACGCAAGCCGACGCCGGAGAGTGCATCGTTCGGGAGCGAGTACCCCGTGAAGCCGGTGAGCGAGGCGAGGATCAGCATCGTCACGCCGACGACCCAATTCAGCTCGCGCGGCTTGCGAAACGCGGCCGTGAAGAAAATGCGCGCCATGTGAATGAGGATGGCGGCGACGAACGCGACCGCGCTCCAGTGATGCACCTGGCGCATCAGGTAGCCGATCGGCGCGGCGCGCGAGAGCGAGGCCACCGAGTCGTAGGCGTCGGTCGGGTTCGCTTGATAGACGAACGTCAGCCACACGCCGGTGGCGACGAGCAACATGAACGCGTAAAGCGCGAATTCGCCGAGGTAGAACGACCAGTGGTCGGGATAGATCTTGCGCAGAACGAAGCGCGCGCCGGCGTTCGATCCGAAGCGATCGTCGAGGAACGCCACGATGCCGCGCATCATAGCGTTCGGTCCCAGGAGTCGGGTCCGACGGGTTCCGTGTAGTCACCGCGCGCGATCAGGTAGCCTTCGGCGTCGACGTCGAGCGCGAGCTGCGGCAGCGCGCGCGTCGCGGGGCCCGACACCGGCTTGGCCGCGTCCAACACGTCGAAGACCGACTGATGGCAGGGGCAGTAGAGTTCGTAGGACGCGTGCCGGTAGATGGCGACGGGGCAGCCGGCGTGCGTGCAGATCTTCGAGTACGCGACGTTGCCGTCGGGTGCCCAGCCCGTTCGATCCGGTTGCACGCGCAAGACGTCCGACGGCAGGCGGATCAACATCGTCGCCGACTCGGGTGCGCCGACGCGATCGGCCGGAAAAACCGTCGCCACGCCGCCGACCGAGAGCGTGTCGGCGCGGACGGGAAGATTGTCGGGTGTCACGACGCGTGCGCCGGCCGTCCACGCGGTACCGCGCGGCGCCGGTTTGCGCGCAAGCGCGATGAACGGCGCGATCCCGAGCACCGCGAACGCTCCGGCGGCGATTCCCCAGAGGCGTCCGAACGCGCCGCGGCGCGTCGCCATGTCGGGCGGCTCCGGCACCGGCGCCGTCGGCCCGCGAGCGTGGCGCGGTTCGCGCAGATCATCGGGCGCCTGCAAATCGCGCGCGGCAGCGCCGGCCGCGAGCGTGATGCCGACCGCCGCGATCGCGGCGAGCCAGCCGAGGATCGCGGGGCTTGCGTGAAACGCCGCCGCCAGCGTGGCCGCGACGGCGAAGAGGATGGCGATCGCAAGTCCGGCGCGCGTCATTTGATCAGGTAGATCGTCGCCCACACGGCGACCCAGATGATGAACACGAAGTGCCAGTAGTAGCCGATCGCCTCGATCCCGGCTTGCTGATCGGCCTCGAACGCCGGCCGGCCGAGGAAGATCGTCATCGCGGTCAACAGGACCGCCCCGGCGAGCACGTGTGCGAGATGCGTGCCGGTGATCACGTAGAACATCGTTCCATACGCATTCGTATCCACGTGAAAGTTCGCCGCGTGCCAGTCGTCGAGTGCGAGGGCCGTGAACGCCAACGCACATCCGAGCGTCAACAGCAACATCAGGCGCGCGATCCCGCGGCGCTGCCGCCGTGCGGAATGTTGCGCGATGCCCATCGTTACGCTGCCGAGCCCGAGGATCACGGTGCCGATCGTTGCGCCGGTTACGTCGTTGATCGTTCCGGGCGGCGGCCACGCGGTGCTCAAGCCGCGCAAATCGTACCACGCCGCGAGCAGCCCGGCGAAGAGCATCGACTCGGACGCGAGAAATACCACGACGCCGAAAACGAGCGGATGCGCGCGAACGGCAACGGATCGCATGCGCCGCCAGTACCCGATTGAAGCGACGATCAAACGGGTAGGATGGCGCCGTGCACGCGTTGACGTGGCCAATGAGCGCCACCAGCCAGTCCACTTTGCTTGGCGGTGATTGGCGTCTGTTGACGACGGTCGGACTCATCGTGGCCGCGCTGGTGTGGGGATTGATTCTCTTCGCGGCATTCCGCTGGCGACGACGGGACGATCGCGAAGCATTGCCGCCGCAGTTCCGCAACAACTATCCGCTCGAGATCGCGTGGACGATCGTGCCGCTGATCATCGTCGGCATCCTCTTCGTCTATACGTATCGCGCCGAAGCGGGCGTCGACGCGGTGATCGCGCATCCCGACGTGACCGTCGCGGTGCACGCGTATCGGTGGGGATGGAATTTCGCGTACGTCGGCGGACCGATCGTCGGCGGCCCGTCGGTCGGCCCGGTCGACGGCGGCGCTCCGATCGACGCCGCCCCACCGCCGCAACTCGTGCTTCCGGTCGGCGAAACGACGCGCATCGAATTGACATCCGACGACGTGACGCACGGCTTCTGGGTGCCCGATTTTCTCTTCAAGCGCGACGCGATACCGGGGATGATCAACACGTTCGACCTGCGTCCCGACAAGCTCGGAACGTTTCTCGGCCGCTGCTCACAGTTCTGCGGCTACGATCACGCATTGATGACGTTCACCGTCCGCGTGGTGACGCCGAAAGCGTTCGCGGCCTGGCGCAATTTGCCGGTGCCGTCGTGACCGCCGTCGCCCGAACGGCACCCGTCGCCGCGACGCGCAACGATTTGCTCAGCTGGATCACGACGACCGACCACAAACGGATCGGTATCCTCTATATCTGCACGAGCTTGTGCTATTTTGCGATCGCCGGGGCGCTCGCCCTCGCGATCCGCACGCAGCTCGCCGTGCCCGGCAATCATCTCTTGACCCCGCACGTCTACAACGAGCTCTTCACGCTGCACGGAACGGCGATGATCTTCTTGTTCGTCGCGCCGTTCGCGCTGGGGCTGGCGAACTTCCTCATCCCGCTGCAGATCGGCGCGCCCGACATGGCGTTTCCGCGTCTCAACGCGACCTCGTATTGGATGTTCTTGTTCGGCGGCATCATCGTGTTCTCGGGCGTCGCGACCAACGAGGGCGCGGCGGCCGCGGGCTGGACCGCCTACGCGCCGCTCTCGGAGATCGCGGTCAGCACGGGACTCGGCCAAGATTTGTGGATCGTCGGTGTGCTGATGGTCTCGGTCGCGTCGATCCTCACCTCGATCAACTTCGTCACGACCGTGTTCATCTATCGTGCCCCCGGCATGACGATGTGGCGCATTCCGATCTTCACCTGGGAAATGGTCGCGACGTCGCTGCTGATCTTCATGGCCTTCCCGCCGCTCGCCTCGGATCTGCTGCTGCTCTTCGTCGACCGGCGGCTCGGCGGTCACGCCTTCGATCCCGCGTTCGGCGGTAACCCGATTCTCTATCAGCACTTGTTCTGGTTTTTCGGCCACCCGGAAGTCTACGTGATGATCCTGCCGTACTTCGGCGTCATCAGCGAGATCATTCCGGTGTTCGCGCGCAAACCGATCTTCGGCTATACGGGCCTCGTCCTCGCCGCGTTCGCGATCGCCGGTCTCTCGATGGGCGTGTGGGCGCACCACATGTTCACCACCGGCGCGGTGAACAACCCGTTTTTCAGCGCGGTCTCGTTCCTCATCGCCGTGCCGACCGGGGTGAAGTTCTTCAACTGGATCGCGACGATGTGGCGCGGCTCCATCTCGTTCAAGACGCCGATGCTCTTCTCGATGGGTTTTCTGATGAATTTTCTCCTGGGCGGGGTGACGGGCGTGATGCTCGCTTCACCGCCGGTCGACTATCAGGCCCACGACTCGTACTTCGTCGTCGCGCACATGCACTACGTGCTCGGCGGCGGGAGCCTCTTTGCGATCTTTGCCGGCCTCTATTTCTGGTGGCCGAAGATGTTCGGCGTGATGCTCGACGAGCGGCTCGGGACGTGGAGTTTCTGGTTTCTCTTCATCGGGTTCAACGTCGCGTTCTTCCCGATGCACATCCTCGGCGTGGAGGGAATGCCACGGCGCGTCTTCACGTATCCCGACACGGGATCGCTGCCGGAGTTGAACTTCATCGCGACCTGCGGTGCGTACATCATGCTGATCGGCGCGATCCTCTTCGGGATCAACGTGCTGGTGTCGGCACTTCGCGGCAAGCCGGCCGGCGACGATCCGTGGGGCGCGAACTCGCTCGAATGGGCGACGACCTCGCCGCCGCCCGAGTACAACTTCACCTCGCTGCCGCCGATTCGCAGCGAGCGGCCCGTCTGGGACATGCATCATCCCGAAGGCGCACGGGCGTCACGATGACGATCGGACTGCGGCTGTTTCTTTCGTCGATGACCTTCGCGATCGCGATCGCGATCGCGTATTGGTTCATCGCGCACGAGATCGCGGGGACGTTTCTGCTCGGCTTCATGGCGTTCGCGCTCTCGGTGATCGCGGGATACATGATCGTGGCAGAACGCGAAGCCGATGTGTGGGGCGATCAGGGGAGCGCGAATCAGAGCGACGCGGCGGGTCAGATCGTCGGCACGTACAGCATCCGCTCACCGCTCCCGATCTGGGCGGCGCTCGCGATCTCGCTCATCTTGCTCGGCCTCATCGTTTCGCCGACCATGGCCGTGCTCGGTTTGCTCGCGGTGCTCGCGGTCAGCGCGCTCTTCATCGTGCAAAGCCGATGATGTCGCGTTTCGTGCTCACGTTGGTGGTGGCGACGTTGCTCGCGAGCGTCGCCGCGGGTTGCGCGCATGCCGATCGCGACCCGCAAGACGCCGACGTGGGCAACGTGCAACGTGGTCGCGCGCTCTTCGAGACCAACTGCTCGACCTGTCACGGCGCCACCGGCGTGCAGGGCGGCGTCGGCCCGTCGCTGCGAGGCGAGAGCCGCCGCAAAGATCTCGACGCCACGATCGCGTGGATCCATCATCCGCAGCCGCCGATGCCGCAGCTCTATCCCTCGCCGCTCACGTCGGCCGAGGTGGTCGATATCGCGTCGTACGTGCAAACGCTCTGAGCGATCAGGTCATTTCTCTCGCGCTCAGGCGCGCGTGAGATCCGACGCGTGAACGAATTCCATCACGATCGCCTCGAGCAGCAGCCGGTCGTGCCCGTCGAAGCGATCGAGCGCCGGGCTATCGACGTCGAGAACGCCGACCACCGCACCGTCGGGTGCGATGAGCGGCACGACGATCTCGGCGTTCGACGC
>Ga0116229_10009610_pt1 | contig 14720 bp, 14 predicted proteins | sample S1TSphgellanicum_3_FD_87313 | JGI IMG/M metagenome (GOLD analysis project Ga0116229, IMG submission 87313) | Host-associated microbial communities from peat moss isolated from Minnesota, USA - S1T2_Fc - Sphagnum magellanicum MG | ecosystem: Host-associated > Plants > Peat moss > Unclassified... | reverse complement strand
CTCACAGACCACGTTCAACGGCCAGAACGTGCTGAACGGCACGAGCGGCGTCACACAGTTCCAGGTCGGCGCGAATGTCGGCGACACGATCTCGATCGATCTGTCCCAGGGCGTCGGCGCCGACCAGATCGGCCAGGTCGCGACCCAGCAGGGCGGCGACGTCACGACGACGGCGCTCACGACGTCCAACCCGCTCACGATCCAGGTCGGCACGAATACGGCCGTCACGATCGGCGCGAGCTCGCAGGGCTCGGCCAACCTCACGAACACGGAGGCCGGTGAGTCGGCTTCGTCGGCTTATGCGAAAGTGGCGGCGATCAACGCGGCGGGCGTCGCGGGCCTGACGGCCACGGCCAGCACGACCGGCACGGGTGCGATCACGGCGGTCACGAACGCGGGCAATGCTGCCGGCACCTACGATCTCAGCATCAACGGCACTAGCATTTATTCCGGCACCGACAACGTGGCCGCGGGCGGCAGCATCTCGACCTCGGCGATCGCGACGCAGATCAATCTGTACTCCGCGACGACGGGCGTCACGGCGAGCCTCTCGGGCGGCAACATCACGCTGTCCGCCGCGGACGGGCGCGACATCAACCTGAGTCAGACCCTCACGGGTGTGACGGGTGGACTGACCGCGGGCGCCGCCAGCGGTGACCTCGTCGGCACGGCGAACGCCGGCGTTTCGACGGGCCAGATCACGGGCCAGATCACGCTGTCAGCCGCGAACAACATCACGATCGGCGGCTCGGGCGCCACGGACATCGGTTTCACGGCGGGCACGATCTCGCTGGGCGCCGGCACACTCGCGAATCAGAACGTGCTCACGGTGACCGGCGCGAACAACACGATCGCGGCGGTCGACTCGGCGCTGTCCACGCTCAGCGCGTTCCAGAGCCAGCTGGGCGCGATCCAGAATCGTTTCACGGCCGCGGTCAGCAACCTGACGTCCACGAGTCAGAACCTGACCCAGTCGCGCAGCACGATCCAGGATGCCAACTTCGCGCAGGAAACGGCGAACCTGACCCAGGCACAGGTGTTGGAGCAGGCCGGCATCTCGGTGTTGGCGCAAGCCAATCAGGAGCCGCAGTTGATTCTCAAGCTGTTGCAATAAGCGAAAGCGGTCCGTGCGAACGGTCGCACGGACCTCCTTCACGGTGGGTGAGGACATGGTGAGCGAGGCAAATTCGGTACCCCCATCGCAGGCGCCAATCGTCCACGGAAGCGTGATTACGCCCGCGGCCAAAGTCCAAGACGGGAGCGGCAGCAACTTGCCGCCTCGCGGCAACTCCACGGCCGCGGCGGCCGTAAGCGGCACGAGTGCCGGGTCGCGTAGCGTCGATGCCGGAGATTCCCGGTCGGTCGCCGCGTTTCTCAACAAATTTCTCAACGATTCGGGCTTGCCGGACCGGTTTCGCGTCGATCCGGCTTCCGGCGGCAAGTTCATCCAGGAAATCAATCCAGCGTCGGGCGCAGTCGTCGCCGAATACGCCATTGCCGAGTTTCCTGCGCTCGCACGCGGCCTCGGCGCTTCGGGATTGCTCGTAGACGGTCTCGCCTGACCGCGGCGCAGAGCCGGTTTGGTACGGCTCTTGCTCAAGTCTTGAAGCGACGCGCCGACATCAGGGCTAACTGACTTGGGACCGATATTGCAATGAGTTCAGCAGTCTCTTCAACGACTACGAGCCCGACCACGACCACGACCGCGAACTCCGCGGCCTCAGGTTCGGCGGCCGGCAACGCGTTGATCACGTCGACCGGGATCGGCTCGGGTCTCGACATCAGTGCGATCGTCTCGGAACTCACGAGCGCGGAAGGAGCCGCACAGCAGACTCAGATCACCGACCAGAAGAACTCGCTCAATGCGCAGATCTCGGCGTTCGGCACCTTCAGCAGCGCGCTCTCGACGCTCCAGGCCACGCTGACCACGCTCGAGACACCCAGCGAATTGTCGGGTTTCACGGCGACCGTCGCCGACAAGTCGGTCGCCACGGCGACCGCCGGCGATGCCGCGGTCGCCGGCACGTATTCTCTTGAAGTGCAGAATCTCGCGACCGCGGCGACCCTGACGTCGCAGCCGGTCGCGAGCGCCGCCACCGCTGTCGGGACGGGTACGCTGCAGATTTCCGTCGGCGGCGCCTCGACATCGGTGCAGATCGGTACCACCGACGATACGCTCGCCGGAATCGCCGCCGCGATCAACGGTGCCCCCGGCAATCCGGGCGTCACGGCCAGCATCATCACGGCGAGCGACGGCGCGCGTCTGGTGTTGTCCGGCACTGCGACCGGTGCGGCCAACGCCGTCACGGTCACGGAGACCGACGGGGGCACGGGCCTCGCGGCCGTCACGAATCTCACCCAAACACAGGCCGCGGGAGACGCCAATTTCACGATCAACGGCTATGCGGCGACGAGTGCGAGCAACGTCGCCACCGGGGCGATCAGCGGTGTGACCCTGAACCTGCTCGCGGCTTCGGCCGCTGACACGCCCACGACCTTGACGATCGCGCCGGATACCGCGAATGCGCAGACCTCGATCGGAACGTTCGTCACCGCGCTCAACGGCGTGTTGAGTTCGATCCAGTCGCTGACCGGCTACGATGCGACGACCCAGACCGCGGGTGCCTTGAACGGCAATGCGACGATCGAGGCGTTTCAAAATCAGCTCAACACGATTCTCGACACCGTCGAAACCGGTTCTTCGGGAATCAATTCGCTCGCCGACCTCGGTATCACGGCGGACGCCAACACGGGTACGCTCGACACGAATTCGACGACCTTGGGCAATGCGCTCGCTGCGAATCTGTCGGGGGTCGCTGCGTTGCTCGGCGGCAAGAACGGTCTCGCGACGCAGATCGGCAGTCTCGTGAGCCAATATACGCAGGCCGGCGGTCTGCTCGATTCGATCAATCAGGGACTGCAAACCGGACTCACGAACGTAGCGAACCAACAGACCGAATTGAATGCCGAACTCGCGACTTATTCGGCAACGCTGACCACTCAATACAACGCGATGGACGCCGCGGTCGCCGCGCTCAAGCAGACGGAAACCTACCTCACGGCCGAGTTCAATCCGTCGAGTTCGAGCTCGTCGAGCAGCAGTTCGAACACCAGTCTCAGCTCCGGAAATTTGAGCACCTGAGGGCAGCGTGTCGTCGCCGCACCCGCAAAGCCGATCGGCGCTGGCCGAGTACGCCTCGGTCCGCAAACACGGGCTCGTGGCCGACGCGAGTCCGGCCCGTCTCGTGCAGATCATGTACGAGCAAACGCTGTCCAATCTCACGACCGCCGAGCTTTGCATGCGGCGCATCAAAGACAATCTGCCGCTCGCCGAGGTCAAGACCAAGGGCGCCGCCATGAGCCGCGCCGTCCGGCTCATCGGGCAGCTCGATGCGTCGCTAGACATGGACAAGGGCGGGGCGATCGCCGTGAACCTGCGCGATCTTTATCGTTACATGCTGCTGCGGCTCACGCAGGCGAACGTGACGAACGATCCCGCGATCGTCGCCGAAGTGGTGCGCCTCGTGGCCAAGATCAAGTCCGGCTGGGACGGCGTCGTTGCGGAGGGCCGATGAGTCGCGCCGAGGCGGAAGTTTCGTTGCGCGGCGCTTTGGAGCTATCGCATGCCGTGGCTGCAGCCGCGGACGGCGGCAATCTGGAGGCGATGGTGCGGCTCGACGCCGAGCGGCGCCGTCTGCTCGAAGCGGCGCGCCGCGGACTCGCAACGCTCGAGCCGGCCGAGCGTGGCGTGCTGGCGGAGATCCAAGCCCTCAACGCGCAAGCCATCGGCATGTTGCAACATCGACAGCGCGCCACCGCGCGCGACCTCGACCTGCTGGCTATTGGACGCCGTGCGGTGCGCGCTTACGCCGCCACGCGCATGCGGCGCTGATTTTCGCGCCGCCACATGTCCGACCCATTCTTCGCGGGAGCGCTGATCTTCGAGGACTTGCTGCCCATCGCCTGGACGCCGGGACCCGCCGCGGAGCGCTTGGAACTGGCGCGCATGAACGCCGACAACCAGCAACTGCTCGGCGCCGAGGCGTCGTTGGAGGAGGCGCGCGTGCTCGAGGCCCTCAAGGACGAGTCGCCGGCGCTCGTGCATGAACTACAAAGGCTCGAGTACAAGCTGAATCTCGTGTTGCGCCTGACCGCCGAGATTTCGCTGCGTGAAAAGCCGCTGCCGACCGCGCATCCCGTGCGGCTCGGCGCACGCGGTCTGGAATGGCAGGGTGGCGAGGGGCTCGTCGAGGGCAGTACGGGCCTGCTGCAGCTCTATATCAATCCGGCATTGCCGCAGGCCTTGCGGCTCAGTTGCCGCGTCGTCGGCGAGCACGCGCGTGGCGCGGCGCGCGTCGTGCAGCTCAGTTTCTTGGGTCAAAGCGAACAGGTCGTCGCGCAACTCGACAAGCTCATCTTTCGGCACCATCGGCGGCTCATAGCCGGCGCGCGCCAAGCGTCCCCGGCTTGAGTTTTGAGGGATCGCCTTACATCCATTACGGGTGTTCCCCAAAGCGTGCAGCGCGAGTTCTTCAGTTAGTATCATTCGCGCCCTTACATTGAATGAGCAATGTCAAAGGGTTAGCGCAAAAGCTTGAGACGGAACCGCAGATGCATCGTGATGATCGATAGGGAAGGAGCCCCTCATCTTGGTCGACCAGAAACAAGTAGGGATGAGTTACCGGCCGATCGGTAACTCGCGCGCCATGCGCGACATTCATCGGCTGATCGAACAGGTCGCGCCTTTCGACAGCAACGTCTTGATCCTCGGCGAGTCGGGGACCGGCAAGGAAATGGTCGCTCGCCACATCCATGAGCTGTCGGGCCGTGGCCGCCACGCATTCGTGCCCGTCAACTGCGGCGCCATTCCAGCCGAATTGCTCGAAAGCGAATTGTTCGGTCACGAAAAAGGCGCGTTCACCGGTGCCTTGACGACGCGCGTCGGGCGCTTCGAGTATGCCGAGGGCGGCACACTGTTTCTCGACGAAATCGGGGACATGTCGCTGCAAATGCAGGTCAAGCTGCTACGCGTGCTCCAGGAGCGCAGTTTCGAGCGGGTCGGCAGCAATCGCACGTTGCGCTGTAATGTCCGCATCATCGCCGCCACTCATCGTGATCTCGAGGCCGCGATCGAGCAGACCAACTTCCGCGAGGATCTCTTTTACCGCCTCAACGTCTTTCCGATGCAAATGCCGCCGCTGCGCGAGCGGCTCGAGGATTTGCCGCTGTTGATCGAGCACTTCGTCGCGCGCCAGGCGCCCGGTGGCGGTCGCGCAATCCGCTTCGACGCCGCCGCGCTCAGCTGCCTCGCGCGGAACTCCTGGCCCGGCAACGTGCGAGAACTCGCGAATCTTCTCGAGCGCCTCACGATCCTGTTCCCGGGAGCCACGATCGGCATCGCGGACCTGCCCGAGCGTTATCGCAATGCCGCGCCACTCGATGGGTTCCACTTGGCGCACGCAAACGCCGAGCTGCCCCCGCTCGAGCTCCCGCGTGTCGTCGAGGGCGCTTGCGAGGAATTCTCGGACGGTGTGCTACCGCGAGGGGGCCTCGATTTGAAGGATCATTTGAGCGCCATCGAGCTGGGCTTGATTCGTCAGGCGCTCGAGGAAGCCGACGGCACGGTCGCCGAGGCCGCCCGGCTTTTGCGCATGCGGCGCACGACGCTCGTCGAAAAACTGCGCAAATACAACTTGAGCGCCTGAGGGGTCCTCTCGTGCAGCACCGGTCTACGCACAGCGTTCGGCGCTCCCAGCCCAAGGGGTGAAGTCGCGTCACGGAAACTACACTAGTGGAAACCCGCCCCGTGGCTCGTGCCCAGCCGGACCGTCCCGTCACGGCCGACGTTGCGCGGGGCCTTGAGTGCAATTCCACCGACTGGGGTCAGGTCCTTTGCTCAAGAATTCGGTCTGGTGCAAATTCCCTTCAGCTTATATGGAGCGCTCGCCGGCGCGGGGCGTCAAGCAACATAACCGGCGTATCCATCGAGAAATGCGGCGAATGGCGCGAGTGAGCGAACAGGGCGGCGCACGGCCGCGGCATGCCGCCACCGCACGCCGCCGCACGCCGCCGCACGCCGCCGACAAATTGACGCTCGCGCGCTCGAGTGTCGCCCTCGATTCTTAAGGCCATGATCCGGCTTGCAAAAACGGACGCGGCACGGAAGTTGCTCCATCGGCATGACTATGCAGGAAACGACGCACACCAGAGTCGCAGATCGGCACGCTGAACTACAGGCGGCCTTTCATGCTTTTGGGTCCGTGTCGAACCAGCTCGCCGATGTCTTCGATGCGTTGCGCGGAGAGGTGGCCAAACTGCGCACCGAGCTCGGGGAGGCCCACGCCGGCAGGGAACATCTTGCCGCGCGTCTGTCGGCGCTGCTGCGCGCGCTGCCCGGGGGCGTGCTCGTGCTCGGACCGCGCGGCGACATCGAGGAATGCAACCCTGCGGCGCGCGACTTGCTCGGCGAACCACTGATTGGGCAGACCTTCGCCGCGGTGCTCGGCCGCGCAGCGACCGACGCGGGCCGACTGCACGAGCACATCGAACTGCACAGCGGCCGTTTCGTGACGATCTCGCGGCGGGATCTCGACGGCGACGGTGCGGGCTGCGGAGAAGTCGTGTTGATCGCCGACGTCACGGAGCCGCACCTCATGCAGGCCTTGATGGCGCGCCAGCAGCGGCTTCTCACGCTCGGCGAACTCGCCGCCGGCCTTGCGCACCAGATCCGTACGCCGCTCGCGTCCGCCTTGTTGTACGCCTCGCAGATGCAGTTGCCACACCGCACCGATGCCGACCTCGCGCGCTGCGTCGACAAAACGGTGGCGAGTCTCGAGCAACTCGACAAACTGGTGACCGACATGCTCGCGTTCACGCACGGTGGCGCGTCCTGCGAAGTCGTGCACCTTGGGGCCGTGCTCGAGCAGGCGGCGCAGTGGCTGCGGCCGCTGCTGCGCGGCGGCGTCACGCTGACGATCCGCACCGAAGCGCCCACGCTCGTCGTGCGCGTCAATGCGTCGGCGCTGATCTCGGCCGTGTTGAATCTCGCTACGAATGCGCTGCAGTCGGCGCCCGGCAAGCTCAATCTCGAGCTGCTCGCGCGGCACGGCGGCGCGGGCCGTGCCGAGATCGTGGTCAGCGACGACGGCCCCGGCGTCCCTGAAGTCTTGCGTGACCGAATTTTCGAACCCTTTTTCACAACGCGCGCGCGCGGCAACGGCATTGGGCTCGCGATCGTCAAATCGGTCGCGCTGGCGCATGCGGGCAGCGTGCGCCTTGCGCCGTCGACGGTCGGCGCGAGCTTCATCATCGACCTTCCGGCGGAGGAATGCACATGACCGAGGGCAACGAGGCGGTCCTCGTCGTCGAAGACGACGCGACGCTGCGTGGAGCGCTGACGGATACGCTGCGCGCAGCGGGCCTCACCACGCTCGCGGCCGCGGACGCGGCCGGGGCGCTGCGCCTGATCGCCGAAGCGCCGGTCGCACTCGTGATTTCCGACATCCAGATGCCGGGTATGGACGGCCATCGGCTGCTCGCGACGATCAAGGCCGCGCGGCCCGACCTTGCCGTGGTACTCATGACCGCCTACGGCACGGTGGCACAGGCCGTGGCCGCGATGCGCGAGGGTGCGACCGATTACCTCGTGAAGCCGTTTCCGGCCCAGGCCCTGATCGAGATGGCCTGCCGGCTGCTGATGCACCGCGCCACGCCGAACGAGCCCGTGGCGGCCGACCCGCAATCGCGCCGCCTGCTCGCGCTTGCCAAGCGCATCGCGGCGACCGAAGCGAATGTCCTCATCATGGGCGAGAGCGGCACCGGCAAGGAAATCTATGCGCGCTATATGCACGATCATTCGGCGCGCGCAGCCCAACCGTACGTCGCAATCAACTGCGCGGCGATTCCGGAAAACATGCTCGAAGCCACGTTGTTCGGCTACGAGAAGGGCGCTTTCACGGGTGCGCTGAACGCACACCCCGGCAAGTTCGAGCAAGCGCAGGGCGGTACTCTGCTGCTCGACGAGATTTCTGAAATGGATCTTGGGCTGCAGGCCAAGCTGCTGCGGGTATTGCAGGAGCGCGAAGTCGAGCGACTCGGCGGCACGCGCACGATCCGTCTCGACGTGCGCGTGATCGCGACCTCGAATCGCGATCTGCCCGCGGAGGCGCGTGCGGCGCGCTTTCGTGCCGACCTGTACTACCGGCTCAACGTCATGTCCCTGCAGCTTCCCAGCCTGCGCGAACGGCGCGGCGACATCCTGCCGCTCGCGCGTCGCGCGCTCGCTGCCTGCGCGCGCAGCGGGCGGCCCGCGCTCGAGTTCTCGCCCGACGCCGAAGCCAAGCTCGTGCTGTACGACTGGCCCGGCAACGCGCGCGAATTGAACAACATCGTGCAGCGCGCGGCCTGGCTCGCGACGGGCGGCCTCATCACGGCGGCGGCCTTGGAGATCGGTGAGACCTGCACGCCGGCCACATCGGAGTCGTCGCAGGACACGGGACTCGACCGCGACCTCAAGGAGCACGAGCGCGATCTGATTCTCGCGACGCTGCGCGTGACTGCGGGCAGCCGCAAACTCGCCGCGGAACGTCTCGGCATCAGTCCGCGCACGCTGCGGCACAAGTTGCAGCAGCTCAAAGCCGCCGGCGTGGCCGTGCCCTCGCTGCACGAATACCCGTTCCGAGCGGCCTGAAGTCATGAGCAACTTGCAGATATCCCAGGTACTTGCCGAGATGCGCGCACTGCAGGCGCGCGTGGGAGGTGCCGGGTCCGAGTCGCCTTCGCCTGCGGACGAGCCCTCCGCGTTCGCGAACCTCATCAAGAATCAGATCGACAACGTGGCAGCCATGCAGAACCACGCCAGTGCGCTGGCGAATGCATACGAGGCCGGGGACAAGAGCGTCGATCTGACCAAGGTCATGCTCGAGGTCCAAAAGGCCGGGCTCGCCTTCCATGCGATGACCGAAGTGCGCAACAAACTCATCGACGCGTACACCCAAGTCATGAACATGTCGGTTTGATCGATGGCGGGGGATCCATACCATGGCTGAGACCGCACCGGCGGCGCCGAGGAGCTTGTTCGACTTGGGTACGGGACTGCGTCAAGTCGGGCTTCTGGCCGGCGTGGCCGTGGCGATCGCGGCGGCCGGCTGGCTGCTGCTCTGGTCACAAGGCCAGAACTACACGGTGCTGTACGGGCAGCTCTCCGACCGCGAGAGCGGCCAGGTCATGGACGCTCTGACGGCGGCGGGCATCGAGTTCAAGTTGAACGCTGCGGGCGTCGTTTCCGTTCCCGAGTCCAAGGTCCAGGAGGCGCGCATTCGTCTCGCGAGCCAGGGACTGCCGCAAAGCGATGCGATGGGCATCGAGATGTTCCAGAAGGAATCGTCGCTCGGCTCGAGTTCGATGATGGAGAACGCGCGCTATCAGTCGGTGCTGGAGACGGAACTCGCGAGAACCATCGCCAAGGTCCAAGGCGTACAGTCGGCGCGCGTGCATCTCGCGTTGCCGAAGCCGTCGGTGTTCCTGCGTGACTCGCACAAGGCAACCGCCTCGGTCATGCTGCAGCTCTACCCGGGACGGCGTCTGGAGCCGGGTCAAGTCGCGGCGATCGTCCACTTGGTCGCCTCGAGTGTGCCGGAACTCGCGGCGAGCGACGTCACGCTCGTCGATCAAGCCGGTTCGCTGCTGAATTCACCCGACGAGAATTCGGAAACCGCGGTCAGCACGCGCCAGTTCGAATACACACGCAAACTCGAGGATAGTTATCGACAGCGCATCATCGAACTCCTCGAACCCTTGGTCGGGCCGGGCCGGGTGCGCGCGACCGTCACGGCGGATCTCGACTTCACGGTCAGCGAAGAAACGCGCGAAAACTACGATCCGCAAAAGTCGGTCGTGCGCAGCGAGCAGACCAGCTCCGACAGCCACAAGGGCGGGGACGGCCCCGAAGGCATTCCCGGCGCGCTCAGCAACCAGCCGCCCGGAACGGCGGGCTCGCCCGCGATTCCGGGCGCTTCCGGACCCGGACAGCTTGCAGCGGCGGGTGCGGCTACAGCGGGGGGTACGGCGGGCACCGGACCGACTTCGAGTTCCTCGCGCAGCACGAAGAATTACGAGGTGGATCGCACGCTCAAGTACGTGAAGCAACCGAGCGGCACGCTCAAGCGCCTCAACGTCGGCGTCGTGCTCGACGACTGGCAGAAGACGGACGCCGACGGCAAGGTCACCACCACCGCGATGAGCGAGGAGGACGTCAAGCGCTTCACGCAACTCGTGCACGAGTCGATCGGCATCCAGGACGAGCGTGGCGATCAGCTCAAGGTATTGAACCAGGCATTCAAGACCGATGCACCCATCACGCCGGTCGAGGGGCCGCCGATCTGGCAGCAGCCCTGGGTGGTGCCGCTCGTCAAGCAGATCGTTGCGGCCGGGCTCGTGTTGACGCTCGCGTTTCTCGTGCTCAAGCCCTTGATGAAAAACTTGACGGGACAGTCCGGCGGCCTGCTCACGATGCGTGGCGCCGGCGAACCGGATGGCGACCGGCTGTCGCTGTCGGGCAAGCAGGGGAAAGAGCCGATCAAGCTCGCGCCGAGCTTCGAACAGCAGATCGCGGCCGCCCGCTCCCTCGTAATCCAGGACCCGAAGCGCGCCGCGCAGATCGTCAAGGATTGGGTGTCCGCCGATGGCTAGCGGTCCCGCCGAGCTGCCCGGAACCCAGCGAGCCGCGATCTTGCTCATGAGTCTCGGCGAACAGGATGCCGCGAGCCTGCTCAAGCAGCTCGATGCGGGGGACGTCCAGAAGCTCGGGCTCGCCATGGCGGAGCTCAAAGAGGTCTCGCGCGATCAAATGACCGCCGTGCTCGAGAACTTCATCGGCATCGTCGACGGCAAGGCCGACGTCGCCGCTTCGTCACAGGAGTACGTGCGCCGTGTCCTGACACAGGCAGTCGGCAAGCAGAAGGCCGACATGCTTCTCGACCGGGTGGCGACGGGACAGGTCGGTCAGGGCATCGAAGCCCTGAAGTGGATGGAGGCCAGGGCGGTCGCGCAGATCATCAGCGTCGAGCATCCGCAGGTCGCGGCGCTCGTGCTCTCGCACCTCGAGGCGGAGCAGAGTGCGGCCATCCTGCCCTTGTTGCCCGAGGCGATGCGCACCGAGGTGCTCATGCGGATTGCCACGCTCAACGAGGTGCCGCAGTCGGCGCTCAACGAACTCGACAGTTTGGTCGCGAGGCAGGCGAACACGCCGGCACCGGCGCCGTTGCGGCAGATCGGCGGCGTCAAGACCGTCGCCAACATCTTGAACGCGATGAGCAAGGACAAGAGCGGCGCCGAACTCGGCAAGATCGAACAAGCCGACGCCGAAATGCACCAATCGATCAAGGACATGCTCTTCATCTTCGACAATCTCCTGAGCATCGACGATCGCGGCATCCAGGCCATCTTGCGTGACGTCGGTTCGGACACGCTCGCGCTCGCGCTGCGCGGCGCCGAGCCCGAAGTTCAGGACAAGATCATGCGCAACATGTCGAAACGCGCCGCCGAAATCCTGCGCGACGACATGGAGGCGCGCGGTCCCGTCAAACTCGTCGAGGTGGAAGCCGCGCAGAAAGAAATCGTGATCATCGCTCAGCGCCTCGCCGAGGAAGGCACGATCAGTCTGGGCGGTAAGGATGCCGGCGACTATGTCTGACGTCGCAGCCAAGGCGCCGTCGCGCGTCGAGGTCTGGGCGCCGCCGGACATGAGCCATGGCGCGCCGAAAGATTCGCTCGCAACGGCCGGCGGTCTCGCCGATCTCCAGGCCGAAGCCTACAAAGAAGCGTTCGAACAGGGTCTTGCGGAGGGGCGCGCGGCCGGTCACAAGGAGGTGCAAGCGCAGGTCGAGCGGCTTGCCGGCATGTTCTACGATCTCGCCAAGCCGTTCGACCAGCTCGATCAGGAGGTGGAGCACGAACTGCTGTTGCTTGCGATGGCGCTCGCGCGCCAGATCGTGCGGCGCGAACTCAAGGCGGATCCCACCCAAATCATCGGCATCATCCGCGAGGCGATCGCGGCACTGCCGGTTGCCGCGCGCGACGTGCGCGTGCACCTGCATCCCGAGGATGCGGCCGTCGTACGTACGCATCTTGCACCGACCGAGAGCGAGCGGGCCTGGGCCATCGTCGAGGATCCCGTGATGGCACGCGGGGGTTGTCAGATCACGACCGCGACCTCGCGCATCGACGCGCGTCTCGACGTCAGGCTCGGTGCGCTGCTCAGCGAATTGATGGGCACCGAACGCCAGGCCGACGGCCCGCGCGGCGCAGGGCCCCGATGATGGGCGGCGCCGGGCCGGGCACCCACCCGCGCCCCTGGGCCAAACGGCTCGCACAAGCGCGCGAGCGCATGGCTCACTCCGGCAAGATCGTCGTCGAGGGCACGCTGAACCGCATGGTCGGCATGACGCTCGAAGCGGTCGGCTGCGAGGCGGCCGTCGGCGCACGTTGTCTCATCGATACGGCCGAGGGCAGGCAGATCGAAGCCGAGGTCGTCGGCTTCGCGAACGAGAAACTATTCTTGATGCCGACCGGAGATATTCGCGGCCTGATGCCGGGCGCGCGTGTCGTACCCATCGATGGCGCCGCCGCAATTCCGGTCGGCGATGAACTCCTGGGCAGGGTCCTCGACGGTGCGGCCCGCCCGCTCGACGGTCTCGGCGAATTGCGCTGTGCCGGGCGCATGGCCACGACCTCCGAACCCTTGAATCCGCTCATGCGGCGCGCGATCCGCGATCCGCTCGATGTCGGCGTGCGTTCGATCAATGCCCTGCTCACGGTGGGTGGCGGCCAACGCATCGGCCTGTTCGCAGGGTCCGGCGTCGGCAAGTCCGTGCTCCTCGGCATGATGACGCGCTACACGAAAGCCGACGTGACCGTCGTGGGCCTGATCGGCGAACGCGGACGGGAAGTCCAGGATTTCGTCAGCAACACGCTCGGTCCCGACGGCATGCGGCGCGCGGTCGTCATTGCGACGCCCGCGGACCATCCGCCGCTCATGCGTCTGCACGGCGCATGGCTCGCGACCGCGATTGCCGAGTATTTCCGCGATCGCGGGCTCAAGGTGTTGCTGCTGCTCGATTCATTGACGCGTTTCGCGCAGGCGCAGCGCGAAATTGCGCTCGCGATCGGCGAACCGCCGGCCACCAAAGGCTATCCGCCCTCGGTGTTCGCACGACTGCCGCAACTCGTCGAACGCGCCGGCAACAGCGATCGTGGCGTCGGTTCGATCACGGCGTTCTACACGGTTCTCGCCGAGGGCGACGATCAAAACGATCCGATCGCCGACGCCGCGCGCGCGATCCTCGACGGACACATCGTGCTCTCACGGCGCCTCGCCGAGGGCGGCTTGTATCCTGCCATCGATATCGAAGCTTCCATCAGCCGCGCCATGCATCAGGTTGCGACGCGCGAACAGCAGGATCTCGCGATGAGGTTCAAGCAGGTTTATTCGACGTATCAGCAGAACCGTGACTTGATCACGGTGGGCGCCTATCGGCGCGGTTCCGATCCACGAGTGGATCTCGCGGTGGAACAATGGCCGAAGATCATGGAATTCCTGCGCCAGGACATGTACGAACCCGTCGGATTCGAGCGCAGCTACTCGGATCTGCAGAAACTCGTGACGCAATTCTCGGCGCCTGCGCCCGCAATCGGCCGATAGTGCCGCGGAGTCCCCATCAATGCTGAAATCAGAACGCTTCGTCCCGATCCAGGAAATTGCCGCGCGCGCCGCCGACGAACTGCGCCGCGCGATGGCCGACGCGCACGCGCGCGTCGCGGAGCTCGAGCGCCAGCTGCAGCAGCTCAAGGCCTACCGGGAAGAGTACATTCGCAAGGGCGCCGCGACCGGGGCGGCCATGGATGCGGTACGACTCATGAATTACCGGGCCTTTCTCGATCGTCTGACCGAGGTCATCGGCCAGCACCTGAAAAAGCTCGGCACGGCCCGTGGCGATTACGAGTCGCGCCGGACGCTCTGGAGCGAGAAGCAAGTCGAAGCCGAATCTTTGACGCGGGCTGTCGAGCGCTTTCGCAGCGAAGAGCACGGCCTTGCGGAGCGGCGCGAACAGCGTGAAGGCGACGAGGCTGCGATGCGCGCGAGCGCGGCGGCGGGAGCGCTGATCGATCGTTGAGCGCGTCAAGGTCTGGCACGTCGCTTGCACTTGCTTTGGAGCATGAACGCACTGCCCATTGCCGCGAGTCCGCCGGCCACTCCTGCCTCGGCGCCGGCCGGCGTACTACCGGGCGGCAGAGCGGGGCCGACCGGCGCGACGTCATCGGGCAGCGCCGACCCTCAGGATTTCGCGGCCGCGATCGGTGAACTCGCGCCTCGCCCGGCAACAGGCACGCCCAGCACGTCGGGCACGTCGGGTGCGTCGGGTGCGACTGGCGTCGCGGCAAAGACCGGCAAATCCAAGTCCACGTCCGTCGTCCGTGGCGAAACGGCCGCCGCCGGCACCGCCCCGACCGGCATTGCCTTGCCGCTCGCCGGCAATCTGCCTCCACCCGGCGCCTTCGACCCGCCGGGCTGCGCGACCGCCTATGCCAGCGCCAGCGGCGGAGATGGCGATGAGGATATCGACAGCATCGGCGTCGTCGAAGCGGCCTCGGCCACGGTAAGTTCGTCTGCACCGATCGCGACGGCCGATTTGTCGGCGGTCGGGGTCGGGCCCGGGATCGCG
>Ga0116229_10009609_pt1 | contig 14721 bp, 9 predicted proteins | sample S1TSphgellanicum_3_FD_87313 | JGI IMG/M metagenome (GOLD analysis project Ga0116229, IMG submission 87313) | Host-associated microbial communities from peat moss isolated from Minnesota, USA - S1T2_Fc - Sphagnum magellanicum MG | ecosystem: Host-associated > Plants > Peat moss > Unclassified... | reverse complement strand
TGTCAACCGATTGCGGACGACGAGCAGCCAAGTCAACAGTAAGGGTATGACATACGACATCTCCTTAATGCCGATGGAGAGTAGACACATAACAAGCGACGCATACAGATACTGATTTTTGCGGTTCTCTAAATATTTATCGAACAACCACGCCGTCCCGAGTATCGCTGGCGAAACCCACAAGTCGACTAAGTTAATCCAGAATCCTACTGCTGCGCCACTTCCAGGTAGTCCAAGCCAATCTGGTACGTTGAGGGCAAATACACTGACGGCGATTGCGGACAGGTTGACGCCGACCAGGCGACGAAAGAAGCCGAACATGACCAGCATCGCAAAGACATGCGAGACGATAATAACAACCTCGAACTGCTCCAGACTATTGGGGCCCCAGGCTTTGTACATCGCAAGCCATAGAAGCGAAGGAATCGGGCGGAAGAACTTGTTGTGACAAACCCACGCGCCGTAGAACCATGAAAAAACGTAATGGCGACTATGGACGGCGCGAGCGAGACCAGCGAGTATAGCAGGCGAATCAACATCACCCCGATTGAGAGACCCATGTCGATATCTCGGCAGGTTCCCTATAATCGGATGAACGGCATAGGCTATAACGGCCAACATGCAAAGCACGGCAGCTATCTCTGTCCACTTGGTCGGCCATTTCTGTGTTATCTGCTGAAGTCGCATGTGTCAAATCTCGGTGCGTGAGGTAGTGTAAGCAACGCCGTATCTAACTAGATGCCCCTGCGAAGACTTCTGGTTCGGAAATATCGGTGACAATCACTTGAAATCCCAACAACTGCGATTGCTTTCGAAAGAATTCAATGTCTTTAGGTCTTACCATTGCTCCACACGACGCATGCTCGTACTGCCCGGTTGCGCCTAGAATAACGGCTTGAATAAGACACGCCGGGAAGAGCTGTCTTTCTTTGCCATCGTATACAGTTGTTCCAAAGTGAAAGTTAACTCGACTCGAATAATCGCCTGGTGGAAGAATGAGTCCGGAGCGACTGATAGTCAGGTCTGGCCGTACAGATAAAACTTCGTCATCGACATCGTGGGGAATCGCATTGTCATGAATCACCGCTCCGCACTTTAGAAAGTGAACATTCTCAGCGGTAATTATGGGACGCGCCGAGCTGGTCGTAAAAATCACGACATCAGCGTCAACAATTGAGGCAAGATCGGTCGTCGAGACGACCTCCGCATCTAGATTTCGAAGCTTCCGTTCATCCCGTGCGATGGCAATCTGGCGACCGACTCTGCCTGAAAGCGCCCTTACAACGGAAGTTCCAATAAATCCACTGGCACCGACTGTAGCAACGACACATTCTGAGAGCGGCTTTGGAGCGAGATCCTCGATACCAGTGATGACGGACGCAGCCGTGTTGGCGGCTCCATTGTCGATAACAATTTTAAGGCCTTTTGCTTTAGCCCACTCTTGGAGATAGCCGCCTCCGTTGCCAAACGTCGACAACAGCGCTCCAAGCCCCATCACCTTGACACCTCGCCTTTCGGCATGAACGGCTGCAGATTGAAGTGAACGCATTACTTCGGATCTGAGAACCCATTCCTTCACGAGCGTCGCCCTTTCATCGCTTGCAGTCGGTTCTGGACGGCGGAGGGAGACGGCTATCTCCGCTACTGTCGGCGGCGTGGTCAAAGCTTTGATGTCCGACGGCAAAAGTGGTACCGACCAAATGCATGGACGGACTTTGCTACCGTCGTTCATCTCGATCACACCCTGCTCATCAAGCTCCAAAACAGGGCTTTGACGGGTAATCCAACGGATAAACCACATCGGAACGATTTTGTGATCCGTTAACTTCGCCAGCCAAGCAGACATCGCCGACTGATTGAGATCTTCGACGCTGGTAGGATGTATTACGAATACAATCAACGGAATTTCGTCGGATTTAGCCTCGCCGGTGCTTCGGACAAAACGTCGCTCCGTTCCTCTCCAAAGCCGGACAATGTTACGCCAATGGGTGACAGATATCAGTACTGCCGCAAAGGCAAAAACGAGGTTCCATTCGAGTCCAAGGCCAAATGCATTTGAAAGAGCCACCGCTGAGTAGGCACCAATCAGTGAGGCGAGAGAGAGGTAGCGAGTTGTCGCAAGCACCAGAAGAAAAATGGCGAGTACACCGGTCATGACAAGCGGTTGCAGCGCAAAAGCACCGCCAGCGAGAGTAGCAACCGCCTTTCCGCCGCTAAATCTGCCCTCTACTACATAGAAGTAGATCGATTTAACATGGCCGAGCGCCGCCGCCAGCAAGCAAACGGCCGCAAAACCTTCGCCAAGGACAGATTTGCAAGCATAAACTGGCAGAAGACCTTTTAGAATGTCAGCCGTTAGGACAAGGAATCCTGGAAGCGGACCGAGCGTCCGGTAGACATTGGTAAAACCGATGTTATTGCTTCCGTAGTTACGGATGTCAAAACCTGGTCCCTTAAACCACTTTGCAATACGATAACCGAACGGCCACGACCCGAACAGGTAGGCTAGTACCAAAAATCCTATGAACTCGCCGCCACGCAGCATCAATGCTATCTCCAATAGAAAGTATCAATCTGATACTACCAGATATGGAGAAAATCACTGTCGCTGCGCGATCAGAATGCAGGCATCGTCCCGAAATTCTCCTCCCGCAAAGGCGCGAGCGCCTTCGAAAACTGACCTCGCAATTTGATACGGAGACTCAGAGTTTTGCTGCATCATCAGTGCGAGCCGAGCGACCCCTTCTAGTCCTAGAAACAGCGTTCCACACTTTGATAGTTGGTGGGCTTTCCCGATGCTGCGCGATTCCGTAATTCCGTCGGTTACCAGCAGCAACGAATCGCCCATATCGAGATAGATTATTGTGGGGTCGTAGTTTTGGCATCGCATCACTCCCAGTGCGGTTCCCGAACATTCAACCACTTCGGCAGCGCCGCGTGACCTTAAAACCACCGGCGACTCTCCGCCCGCACACAAGCACTGCGTTTGGCCAGTGACGGTATCGACAATCGCGAGTGTTAACGTTGCGAACGATCCGTCGTGCCTCCCACCAAGTGTTTGGCAGTCAAAGACAAAATCGTTAAGCCGTGCGATTGCGTACCCAGCGTTGTCGTGTTCGCGGAGGTAAGCACGCAGGGCAAACCGAATCTCGGCTACTCGCTCGGCGGCTGCCAGTCCCTTCCCCGACGCATCCACCACCACCAGCGCTGTTCGTCCGTTTTTGAGTTGAAAGACATCTAGGCTGTCTCCGCCAACGGTCGATTCATCCAGCGCAGCTTCGTAGAAAGACTCGACCGCCAGCCCGTCTACGGTTGGCCTGAGTGACGTTCTTAGCAGCACTCCTTGCAAACTTTCCGCTATTCTGTGCGCTCTTGCCAGTGCGTTCCCCGAGCTGTAACAAAACGTGAACGGTGTCGTGTTGTCTAGCTTTCCGATCCTCATGAGAAGTCTCCTTTGAGTGGGTTGACGCACATTACGCGATTTCGCGCCCAATCACACCAAACCTCGTACAAGTTTTCGTAGAGCCAATCCTTGGTACCGCCTCCGTGCAGATGATCCGTGCTCTGCTGCCGGTCTAGAGTTCTGTATCGTTTATACGCCAGAGCATAGGCTGAAACCACCATATCTTGGGCGTCTTCATGATTTCCCGTCAGGCAGAGCGCATCTTTGTAGACGCAGCAGGCATGTGGGAACGCGAGGTCAAGGAATTCATCGAGAACCTGCGAACTTCGAACCCTTTGCCTGGGATTGGCCGATCTGAACTTGCTCGGCAGCTTAAGCGACTGAAGGAACGGAGAAGGTAGTAACGAGAGCGGCCATATCGTTTTCCTGACTTGTTTCATGAATCACATCTCCAAAGATTTAAAGACTGTCTCTAGTTCACGTTTCTCGAATAATCTCCGCCAGGAACCAGGTTCGGCGCTCCGCCTCGTCGATCCACGTCTCAATCAAGCTTGCCGTCGCAACATCCTTATAGGCATCACACAGTGAGTGTGTCGTCCTCAAATACCAAGTAAGGCTCTCATTGTCGCCAGCGAGTTCCATTAACATATCGAGCGCAGGCGGAAAGTTTACGTTACTGTCCTTAAGTCGTTGGTGACGTGATATATCGCCTATTGACCGGAGCGTTGAGCCTCCTAGCTTCCTAGCCCGCTCGGCGATCTCGTCTGTCATTGCAAAGAGCTGGTCGGCATGCTCGTCCAGCAGCAAATGGTAATCCCGAAAATGCCGTCCGTTCATGTGCCAGTGAAAATTCTTTGTTTTCATGTACAGCACAAAGACGTCCGCCAGTAGCTGCCGAAGGGCAGACGAGATTTGGGTAACGGCTTCAACATCAAGACTGCTCGGTGATGCTAGCGTTACAACATTTGGTTCGTCCATCTGAGCTATTTGGTTGTTTGTCATTCGAGTTCTTTTCCTTTCGGACTTGAAATAAGATCCTGCAGTACTTGATTAAGCTATTTAGCTACTTCTCTATTCTTTCAGATCGACGTTCCCGAAACGCTCCGCAGCCGGAACAAAATCGATCCCTTCACGACATTTGGTTTATGTCTTAGAGGCTGTCTTTTCGGTCTTGCTGGGCACCCGTCGCAGCCCCAGCCAGCCACCGATAAAAAGCTAAATTTACTACAACGCTAGAGCAAAGACAATCATACATTAGTATGGGAGAAAGCCCCCAGAGGGTCTTGCCAAGGGAGGATCTTTGGCGTTAGTTAGCCGCAATGTCAGCTAAAACCCGACGTCATCTGATCAGAAATCTACGCACACGCGATCACAATGCCGCAACAATATTTGCCACCAAATCTATTTTCTCATCGAGCTTCTTGCCAATTTCGAAGAGCTGGCTGTTATTGAGAGCTCCGAGAAAGGAGGAGGGGCGGTCGTACGACATGAGGCTTTCTTCGCCATCATGATAGAGTGCAACTCGAAATGGGACGTAAAGACAGGCAAGCGGATCGATGTCCAATATCTGGTTCGCGATCACCGGATTACCCACCAGGTAAAGCGAGCACTCCTTTGTCTTTCCTGACAGAGAAGTGATCGCGCCCTGATCTGCCTTGTGTAGGATAATCAATCCGTGCGTTCCTGACATCTTTGCGATCGAACTTTGCACATTCGTCCAAGGGGCCTTATCTTCCAAGAGTTGCTGCCCAACAGATTCGTCCCACTTTCCCACCTCCCTCTCGAAACTGCTCACGAAATCGTTGAAGGGCCTGCCCGAACAAACGGTAGTTCTCTCTATGACGGCAGAAGAGTCCTTAATGAATGACATCTCAATTTTGCTCATTTTTGATCCTCTCGAATAAAGGCGAGTAAGTCTCGATTAAACACATCCTGATGAGTCGCCGCCAGTCCATGCGGAGGTCCGGGATAGTAGAAAATCGTGGTTCCGTCATTTGTCGTTAATATGCTCATCTGTTTCCTCTGTCTATCCGTAACGGCTGCTTAACTTCGATCACACATCGTCGATAAAGCGAATGGTTGTGAAGCGCGTTGATGCCCAACGAACTTTGGCCCGTATCAGTGTTGCCACCGTGCCGTTATCCAAACGTTCCGAGCGGGCCGCTATACCGCTCCGAAAACAATTAAATCGGACGAAGAATGAAGACGCAGCCTGCTTCCTCGCGTAAGCGAGCAGGGGAACGTTTTCCTAGTTAGAATCGAACGTTTCCCGAATGACAATCTGTCATCAAGTTCCCAACGCAGCATTTTTCCCACGGGGAAATAATACAGAATTAGAGGAAGGACGTTGTTATGTCAGTCCGGCAGTTAACCAAAAACCAAGAAAACGCCGAAGCGAAATTCGCTCTTCCCATCGTTCCGGCATCTTATTTCGGTATCGTCCTCGGCCTAGCGGGATTTGGGGGTACATGGCGCTACGCTAGTAAGTTGTGGGCTTTGCCCGAAGGTGTTTCCCAAGCTATCTTCGCCGCAGCGTTTTTGACTTGGTTTCTGCTGGTCGTTCTTTACGTATCAAAGTGGGTGCAATCGCCTGAGGCTGCCAGGCTAGAGCTGGAAGATCCAATCCAGTGTTGCTTTATTGGATTGATCGGCGTTTCGACTTCCTTGATTGCTATCGCATCCATTCCCTACAGTCGGCCGTTTGCGTTAACCCTGTTCACTATCGGAACGCTTTTGACTTTAGGATTTGCGATTTGGCGAACTGGCGGCCTTTGGAAGGGCGGAAGAGGCCACTCATCAACGACCCCGGTTCTTTACCTTCCAACAGTCGCTGGCAGTTTTGTCACGGCGATAGCCGCCGGCAACCTCGGCTTTATCCAGTTTGGCCAACTCATCTTTGGTGCTGGCCTGTTTTCGTGGCTTGCCATCGAGTCTGTCTTGGTTCAACGCCTTTACGTAGAGGAGGCGCTGCGTGAAGCTTTGCGGCCGACTCTAGGCATTCAACTCGCTCCGCCCGCTGTGGGCGCCCTTGCCTATCTCAGCCTGACTTCCGGGCCGCCTGGCTTCCCCGCTCATGCGCTTCTAGGCTACGCCATTCTTCAAGGATGCATACTTGCCCGCCTTGTCCCGTGGATCTCAAAACAACCGTTCGCTGCATCCTACTGGTCATTCTCCTTCGGCGCCACTGCCTTGGCCACAGCAATAATTAGAATGGTAAACCGCGGAGACTCCGGTTTCTACGTCTACGCCGCATTTGTCGCATTTGTTATAACAAACCTGCTTATTTTCTTTCTTTTCGGGGGGACACTTTGGCTGCTGTTCAAAGGCAAGCTCCTTTCCACAGCAGCAGCTCCGGCCAGTCGGCAATAGACGAAAATCATCAACTTTCGTTGATAAAAACATTCCGGTCTACCGGGTACAACAAAACCCTAAGTGGTCCGACCTAGCTGAAATACTTGCTTGCTGCAATTGATTTTAACGTTTCACGATGCATAGAGAAAGAGCACGTCGTTGACTTTAGCCCTGAAATTATTTGGTCCGATGCAAATATTTGTTCAAGGAGAACGGGTCGCACAATTGCGGTCCCGCAAGGCGCTGTCTGTCCTCGCTCTGCTGACATTGCGCCAAGGGAAGATCGTGCAGCGCGACTGGATCGCTGGTTGCCTCTGGCCGGATGCCGACTCGGAACAAGCACTCACAAATCTTAGGCCAGTCTTAAGTGAGCTCAAGCGCGCACTGGGTGCCCACGCCGGACGGATCTGTTCCCCGAACCGCTCTTGTCTCAAGCTGGACCTGAGCGAAGGAGAGGCCGATGTTGTGGAGTTCGATGCGGCAATTAAAACCGGAGAGCTCCCGGCGCTCGAACGAGCAATTTCTTTGTACTGCGGACCGCTCCTCGAGGATGTCGGCGACGACTGGATTTTGCAAGAAAGAAACGCGAGAGAGCAAGACTGTCTCCTTGCACTTCACACCCTCGCCGATTCCTGTCTTTCATCGCGCGATTATCGGACGGCCGCCGAGTATTACCGGCGAGCAATCGCGCTCGATCCATGGCGCGATGCCGCGCGACGAGGGTTAATGGATGCTCTGGCGCGCGATGGAGACAGTAACGCCGCCCTCCATGAATACAGAGAGTTCGTTGATTTCCTTCGTTCAGATCCTCGGGCTGCGCCAGACGATTCAACAAAGGCTCTTTACGAAAAACTGCGAGCAGAAGCAAAGCAGCGAATGGCCCGACCGACGCTCCAGAAACTGTTGCCGCTTTCCTTGCCGGAGCCCGCGGAGATTAGCGGGTACATTCCCCATCCCCTGACAGACCTGATCGGGCGGGAAGACGAGTTATCCGACGTCGTTGCGTTGCTGCGTCGTTCCCGATTGGTCACACTCACCGGCATTGGCGGCATCGGGAAAACAAGACTAGCCATTGCGGTCGCACAGGATTCGATACCGGTCTTTGCCGACGGTGTCCGACTGGTATCGCTGGAGGCCCTTACGGACGGCGCGGAAGTTGCCGCACATATCGCAACCACTCTTGGTCTGCGAGATGATGGCAGTGTCCCCTCTGAACGAACATTGACTGAGTACCTGCGTGATAAGCGCATGCTGCTCGTTATTGATAACTGCGAGCATTTACTGGCTTCAAGTGCTGAGGTCGCCATGCAGATACTCCGCACTTGCGCTGGGGTTCGCATCCTGGCAACCAGTCGGGAGGCGCTTGGCATCGTTGGCGAACAGCAGTGGCCTGTGCCGGAACTAGCCGTGCCTGTACCCGAACACCTCCCAAAAGGGCAGTCGACCCGGATCAGGGTGTTGCTTGGATTTGAAAGCGTTCGCCTATTCGTCGAACGGGCACAAACTGTCAAAAACGACTTTACACTGACTGGCGAGAATTCTTACGTTGTTGCCGAAATATGCTCAAAGCTGGAGGGCATTCCGCTTGCCATTGAGCTGGCTGCAGCGCGGGTCAGGGCCATGACGGTCGAACAGATTGCCGACCGGCTAAGCGATCATCTGGGACTTCTCTCTCATGGTCGTCAAACTGAGAACGTTCGCCAGCAGACACTGCGTGCCGCTCTCAATTGGTCGTACGCCTTGCTGACAGAGTCGGAGCGCCAACTGTTCGGCCGTCTTTCCGTATTTGCCGGTGGTTGGACTCTCGAAGCTGCCGAGAAAGTATGCTCATTCGACGGTGTTGACGAAGCGAGCGTGCTGGACATCTTGACCTCGCTGGTTGACAAGTCACTTGTTACATTTGATGCTCTTAGCAGCAACTCTCAGGGACGCTATCGGCTGCTTGAAACAGTTCGTCAGTACGCAAGTGACTGTTTAAACAAATCGGGAGCAGCCAATTTGTCGCATGAACGACATGGCACCTGGGCCGTCGATCTTGCGGAGCTTGCCTATCCTCACCTTTCGACATCCGATCAAGGAAAATGGCACGCGACTTTGAGTATCGAGCACGATAACCTCAGAGCGGCACTAGATTGGAGCTCGTCGATCTCCGGAGGCGACACCATCGGGTTACGCCTGGTTGCCGCCCTCTGGCCGTTTTGGCTTATTCGCGGATACGGTGCCGATGGCCTGCGGTACACCCGCCAAATTTTAACCCGCAAGGCGTCAAACCCGCTTTCCCTCGAACGGGCCAAGGCTTTGATGGGTGCCGGAGTACTTACCTGCAGCCAGGGCGACTACGCATCGGGTCGGACGTACTTCGAAGAGAGCCTGGATATATTTCGAAAGCTCGACAATAAAAACGGGATTGCGTCGGCCCTCAACGCCCTCGGAAATGCGGCGCATGCACTTGGTGAATACACCAAAGCCTGGGCAGCATACGAAGAGAGCCTGGCAATTATCCGGGAGCAGGGAGATGACAACAGTCTTGCCGGAGCACTGCATAACCTGGGAAACATGGCGCACTCGCAGGGCGATTTTGAGCATGCGCGCAGCCTCTACGAAGAAGGCCTGACAATTGTTCGCAAGCTCAATAACAAGCATACCATTGCAACCACCCTTCGGAACCTGGGCAACCTTGTCTACGCCCAGGGTGAATTTGATTTGGCCAAGAAAATGTATGAGGAGAGCCTCACGCTGTTCCGCGATCAAGAGGACAAGCAGCATATCGCGCTGCTGCTCGAAGACTTTGGCGATGTGGCCTACGCCTCTTGCGACTACGTAAGGGCTGGCGAGCTCTACCAGCAGAGTCTGACTATCAGAACGGAGCTGCAAGATAGACGAGGAGGTGCAACGTCGCTGCACAACCTAGGCAATGTCGCCTTCGCCCTCGGCGAGCCACGTCAAGCAAACGAGCTTTACCGAAAAAGCCTTCCCATGTTCAACGAACTCGGCTTTCTGGAAGGCGTGGTAAGAAGTTTGAAGGCGCTCGCCGCAGTGATGTTAATCCAGGAACGCCGCCAAAAAGCCGTCCGCCTATGGCGAGCCGCACACGACCTGCGAGAAAAGATCGGAATGCCAAACGCCAGCGTCGAAAGAGACCGATTAGACCAATCCCTCAACCTATCCCGCACCATCCTCGACGAAGCCGCATTCACCACCGCCTGGACCGAAGGCGGCGACCTAAGCTTAGACCAAGCCATTGCTTATGCGTTGGATGAGGCCGCGAATTGAACAAGCAAACTGCCTTTCCACCGTACAAAGCCCTTACCGGCTCCCCGCCGCACCACCCCCAGCCGGCTCCCCTATCTCAATATCCGATACTTCTGATTTGACTGGGGATCCGTCGCCGTAACCGTCGAAGGCGAAGACGATATCGGTGATAGTTTTGCCAGCAGTTGATTTTCCGATGGGAGATTCGATGCTGGTCCATTTGCCGATAATCCCGCGCGGTGATCCAGGGTGCATGTTGTGGCCGCAGGTGTCGTTCACACTGAGGTCGCGTAGCGCTGGCCCCTGAGAAAAATAGAGATCGACCCCAGTCTCCCTGCCAAAAGCACTTTCTGGCTTGATCCAATATCGGAACATTGTTGTGGGTTTGACGACAATATCTGTCTTAAAAAGATGGTAGTAGTAGGTTCCGTGCTCGCCGGCAGTTGTCACTCCCTCCAGCAAAATAGCCGGTTTTCCTTTTAACCCCGAGTGGTTAACCACCTGACAGACAGTGTCGCTCGAAGCATTGTTCTGTGGCAAGCGAGTAAGATCGGGCGGAAGCCCTCCGGGTGACGGCCACGAAAAGCTATCGACTAGCGGTTCGAGCGGAATAGAGACGCCGTTATCTCTTGCCTCGACGTTTGGCCCTGGATCGAACGTAAATGAACCTGGCCCCGCCGAATTGCTGACCAGGCTAAGATGCGCTACTCTTTTGTCGACCACTACCGACAGCCGCAACGGCTGAGGCAGCAAACAGTCTTCCAGGGAAAAGTTGCCGTAAGCGACGTAAATAGGTCCGAGCGATGAATTCAAACCCTCGATAGTAGTGTGGCCACCACCACTCAGCAACATTGTTGGAATGGCGTTATTTCCAAAGGAATAACCATTGTAGACATAAAGTTCACCAGCAAACTGCTGGGATTCGTCAATAGCTGTGCGGCTATCGATGTCGAGTATCGCTATTGATGGATTGACCAGCAATGCCTCACTTTTGCCTTGTTCGGTAAGACAAACGCCAGTGGAGGAGTGGTCTACTCCGAAGTTCACCGCAATCAGCGTGTTTGGCGACGAGCCGTTCCCCGTAACCGTCAGTCCACGATAGCTGCTAAACACAAAGTCGTCAATAAGCTGCTCGTTATTACCATTGTCGATTACAAACGCGTCGAGGTTCGCAGCTAAATAGGGTACGACGGATAAAAATGGATTGGTACCTACAGACATGGTAGCTGGCGGCGACTGCGGCTCGCCTCTCAGCCATTCATGAGGGTTCAAGTGACAGCTATCGAGAATTCCACCTCCGCTTCCTACTAAAATTCCAACATGAAGCGCACAACCTTCTAATGCCTGTATGAGATGATCCGGGCAGTTATATGTCGCAAAGTCTGCTAGGCGGTATGCGTTGGCGACACTATCGTCGATCAGCCAGCAGTGTGCGCCCATTGCTTGAAAAGTCCATGGATAAGGCGCAACATTTTCAACGAGCTGGTTGGGATACCAAATCGACAGTCCTTTCGCTCCCGAACCCTGCTCAAGCCGAATAAATGGAACGCCGTTTTCGTTGCCTCTGCCATCCGTCGGCAAGAGGACCGACCCAAGGGAAACCATATGGTGCGGAATGTCAAAACATCCTCTCAGCTCAACGCCGGTCGGTACATGCAGGCACCCGTTACAAAGGTAATAGCCGGGTGGAACATAAACAGTTCCCCCACCCGCCTTCCCGGCCGCATAAAGAGCCGCCTGTATGCTGGGCGTGTTGTCGACAAGCGTGCTAATTGGCGGAAACGAGTAACCTGTTGTTGGAACCGGATTGGCCCCGAAATCTAACACGTTGAACAAGCGGGATGTAGGCGGGGTTGGGTGTTGCACCAGATACATCGGCACATCGAGCGGAATTGGCGAAACGATCGTTCCAGTGTCAATTTGTACGTCTGCTTTGCTTTCGTTGGCTATGGCGTCCTTAACCAAACCGTCAAATATGTTGCCAACAATCTGGGCCCGCTTAACATCTTGCTCCAGCGCCACTTGCTTTCCAGGTCCAATAATCCGGCAGGCTACCAAAGTGACGCTGCCCGCTTTGGCGTCGACCGCACACTGCCCGACTCCACCAGAAATAGTACAGTTTTGCAGCCGCAATGTGCCGTCACCAAATTCCGAAATCGCTTGGCCATCGCCGCTGTCTATTTCACAGTCGTTCAACTCGACATCAGAGGCATATAATGGAGACGCGTAGATTCCTGTTGTATCACCGGAAATCCGACAGCCAGTTAACGCAAGCCCTAATTCCAACTGGTCGAGGACTATTCCGGTTTCGCCGCCAGAAATCTTGACTTCATACATGACTCCAAAGCACCGCCCGGAGGTGCCAACATAAAACTTCATTCCAACCGAATAGCCGTCAATACTAACGTCATTGACATCTTGCCAGTCGGACCGCCCAAACTCCATGCCGATCGCATCCGTTCGCAGCTTAGCTGTGACTTGGTCTATGGTTGGGGCGTTCGGTAGCTGTGAGTCGGCCCAATACTTTGGTGCAAAATGGACGCCGGTTATTCTTGCGACATCGGTGACATTGTCGAGGGAGACGCCGATATGCAGCGGTGTTCCGTAAACCTCACTGATTGTAGGAAGCTCGATAAAATCCGGACCGAATTTAATGCCTTGGTAGGAGTTGACCAAGGTCACTTGCTCGACTGTAAACGAGTCGCCATCCATAGCCAAGTCATTTGCTATCGTCCACGGATAAGGTGTTATTTGCTGCACCTGTTGGTCGGGATACCAGATGCTCATGTCCCGCACACCGCTGCCTCGCTGCAGTTGAATAAACGGCGTACCATCAACACTTCCGGCGCCAGCGGTGGGCATTAATACTGTTCCGCCGACCTCATTGTGTCCATCGGAATCTGTAGGAGCCTTCCAATCACCGCGCAGCGTCACTCCCTGCCGTATCAAAAGACAAGAATCACACCGATACCTGCCGGAAGGAATGAAGACCGTTCCTCCTCCTTCCGCCGCGACGGTATTGATAGCATGCTGAATGGGAAGGGATGCGTCCATCAGTCCGTTTCGGCTTGCATTGAACGGCGACTCAGTAACCACCAAATCCGCACAGACATAATCGCTGGTGGGATAGGTTGTGGTGACGATTCGTTCACCTGCGAAACTAACGGAAGGAACTGCAACAATGAAGATCGTTGAAAGAAACGAAACGATTTGACAGCACAAAAGTTGACAAAACCTTGTGTAACCTTGCATTGGTCGAGAAGAGCTTAGTGGCATATAAGAATAACCGGTGTCCGTCCCAACTTATCACTATCATTGTCCTGATTTTTGTGGACGTTTGTCATGCGGAACGGAAGCAACGGCGATCCCGAACGATTTCAAAATGCGGGCTTCAGATAATAGATCTGTAAGCTCAATTTAAATTATAACGCACAGAAAGGCGTCGCCAGAATGAACCAACAATTGACCGGCCTGCATCATGTCACTGCAATTGCCAGCGATCCACAAAGAACCGTCGATTTCTACACCATCGTCCTTGGCCTCAAATTGGTGAAACTCACGGTCAATTTTGACGATCCCACAACATACCATTTGTACTTCGGGGACGACCTCGGACGGCCTGGGACGATACTCACTTTCTTTCCTTGGCCGAAGGGACGAAGTGGGCAAATCGGATCGGGGATGACCGGCAGAGTAAGTTTTTCGATTCCAATTGGAAGTCTCGATATCTGGGCAGACTACTTACTTGGCCATTTGGTAGACCTGGGAGCTCAGTCCACTCGCTTCGGCGATAGATGCCTGTCTCTTTCCGATCCGGACGGGATGGTGATAGAACTTGTGGAGAGCTGCACAATAGAGGAACCCTTTGAGTCGTCTACGATCGTTTCTCGGAGCCATCCGATCAGGTCACTGCACAGTGTGGCGCTTATCGAAAACGACCACGAGACAACCGGCCAAATGCTCACCAGAGAACTGGGCTTCCGCCTAATTGACGAAGAGAGTGGCCTGTTTCGGTATGCGATAGGAGACGACCCGGGAGCAAGCTTTGTTGACATTGAGGAGGACCTGACAATCCGGCCCGGCCGACAGGGTGTCGGCACAATTCATCATGTGGCGTTTCGGACCCCGAACGAACAGTCACAGTTTCTCTGGCATCAAGCGATTAGCGGCCTTCAGGTCAATGTGAGTCCGGTAATGGATCGACAATATTTCCGGTCGATCTATTTTCGTGAGCCAGGTGGCGTCCTTTTTGAGATCGCGACCGATCCACCGGGCTTTTTGATTGACGAAGCTCCCGATAAGCTTGGAACATCTTTGCAACTACCGCCGCAGTACGAAGAATTCCGCAGCAAGATCGAGGCGAGTCTGGTTCCTCTTCAGCTAAATCCGGCTTTGGTATGATGGCGGCTGGGCATTGACGCCTACCCAGAACTACCCAGGTTTACCGTAATCAAATGAGCAACGTTTGGCAAACCAGGCCCTACATGAAAACGGTTAACGCTTTTTTGTAACTCAGCGTCTTCTGGCAATAAGTGCTCGTGCTGCAGAACATGTCCTTCCCACGTCGGCACTAGAAACGTCTCTACGAACCTTTCTCGATTTCCGATGTCTCGGAAAACTGCCCAGCGCGACGCTCCGGTTCGCAGCCTGCTCTTTCGAAGAGACGATAATGACGTGAGGAAATCTGTCTCAGCATTATTCGACACGATATACTC
>Ga0116229_10009607_pt1 | contig 14722 bp, 5 predicted proteins | sample S1TSphgellanicum_3_FD_87313 | JGI IMG/M metagenome (GOLD analysis project Ga0116229, IMG submission 87313) | Host-associated microbial communities from peat moss isolated from Minnesota, USA - S1T2_Fc - Sphagnum magellanicum MG | ecosystem: Host-associated > Plants > Peat moss > Unclassified... | reverse complement strand
TTCTATTTTGTGATTTTTTAATTAATTATTTAATTATTGAATCCGGGGATATATACCTGGCCCCCCCCCCCTCCCCCCCTTCCTTCCCGCGGTTGTTGTTTGTTTTGATTGGTGATTAGCGGTGACATGAGTTGAAGTATGTGGAATGAGCTGCAGTAAATGACGGGTAATAACCGGTTTCACCAATCATGTGTTTGCCCGCCTAGATTTCAATCACTACGCCACAAGATTTTCAGAAATTAGGGTTTAGTGGGGGGGGGGGGGGGGGTGCCCGCGACCGCAAGGTTGTGGATGCTTGGTTTGCGGAGATGGACGACTACTTGCATGCCGCCAAGGTAGGACGAAATTCCGCTGTGGAGTTTGCCCAATCCTATTTGAAAGGCTATGCCGCCACATGGTGGAGGACGGTCCGACAAAAGGAAGGGAAGAACCATGGCTACACATGGGAGTTATTTAAGGAGCGGCTCGAGTCGGAATTTGTTCCAAGGAACTCCGACTACATTTCTAGGTGCAAACTCCGGGACCTTGTGAATGCCACAAATGAGAACTTGAAGCAATTATGTGAGGGCTTAATTCTACAAGTTGAAACTAATAAGTGTTTCTACGATGAGAAACTCACACAATTAAAATAAAACACATTTTTTCCCAAAGAATCACCAATAGTATAGCTCTTCTCTCAGTCAGAATCATCCGCCTACGTGCACGAGCATCTAGCAAAACCAGCCACTATGGTCGACCCCAAAAATCAAAGGACCTAGCAGGTGGGTTCTCGCCCATTTCCTTTTATTCCGAAAGCTCCCAAAGTAGCCATACTTCCATCGCATCGCCCGCCACAAACTCGAAGAGTAGCCATATTTCCATCACATCGCCCGTCACAAACTTTGAAGAGTACCCATACTTCCATTACATCGCCAGCCACAAACTTGCGAGTAACGGCCATCACCATGGTTCTTTTATGGAGGAAGAAAACAACACAAAAAGGAAAGGGCTACAAGGAATCACTTACAAATTGCTTGCGGGCTTGCGATCGGTTGGTCATGAACTTGCATGTGCGCACGGTGCACGCCCTCTCGCCCATGGTTACGACGCTACTGCCACCGCCGCAATCGCTACTGCCCCTTCCAAGATTCGACCACCAGCGAAGTTTATTTATAAAATAAACATTTATTGAAAATAATTTAATTATTGCCGAACTGGTAAAGGTGTTATTGTATTTGCATTTGGAGTTGCCAAACTAGCTCTAACAATGTTTTGAGCAAAATGTGTTTTTTTCCTAAAGAAAAAATGTACATTTTAAAAAGAATATTGGCATAACTTTGGGGTCTTGAGATCCCTAGTTATGGGAATATTTTTATGGTTAGGGGTCACGGTGTTCCTCAGGTTATGAGTAATATTTTCAAAATTTTGGACATCTTGACCCTTGGCGACATGAATATCCTCAAAAATGTGGGACCCTTAACCCTTGATAATAGATTGTAGAATATTCCCATTACCATAGGTTAGGGCCCTATAGTTTTTGAAAATATTTATACCATGAGTAAGTACTAGCCAATGGTAACGACCTTGTTTTTGCTATTCCATACATGTGACATGGAATTATTGGCCACTAAAGCCCAAATAATGTGGATTGCAAAATCCTAAAAGGCCATAGGAAATGTATTTAGATTTGCCCAAGTAGTTGTGTTAAATGTTTTTTGTGCCACTTTGTGTCCTATTGTACATTGGGTTTTTTTTTGGCTTTTCCTTCCAATTTTTTGGCATAGAAAATTTGGAAAATTTCTCAAAATTAGTCGCATTTACATCAAGAAACAAATTCAAAAACTTTCCCCATTTTTTTGGTGGAAAAAGACAAATTTTGTTTTAAAAAATCATTCTAAGGACATAGGTTTTGGATTTTTTTAAGAATTGACTTGCAAGTACAAATGGCAAGTCCTTGATGTATCAAGGAATTGGTATGAAATGCCTAGGCACTTTTATTTTTTGTGATTCTGGTTTGGATGAATTGGCAAATGAAAATATTATTGCAAGTGGTGGGATGGAGGTGCTATTTCATAAGGCTTGATGTTGGGATTAGCACCATTTTTCACCACAAATGCAAGCATGTTTTTGAAGTATTAATTGTTATTACCAATTCCAACAAGGTGGAACTAAAAATTGACTAGTGTTGGGGGGGGGGGGTAGGGAGCAAGTTTCCTAGTAAATGTTGCATAACGAACACAAGTAGCATCATTGAAATAAACATATACAAATTGATAAACTATGAAAGACAACATGATTCATTCATCAACTGATTGAAATCGACAATGAACAATTTACATGAAAAGTCTTTTACCCTCCCCCACGTCCCCCTCAAAAAAATTCCCCTTTTGGGCATGAAAAGGCACATGGTAATTTGCCTTTGCATGTTAGCAGGTAAGGGTGAGGTAGTTGAGCTTGGAATAAGTAGCTATGAATGACACAAATAAACCAACACACAAATTTTTATTATATAGATTGTGAAGGATTGAAATTGTCAATGAACAATATAAGTTTCAAATTATGTTATAGTCTTCTTTGGCATTTGAGATAATGAACCAATTCGTTATAAAAAAATTGTTTTGAAATTTCTCAATGTAGAATCTTAGCATGGTTTTATGATATCTCATTCAAGTATGTTGTTTTTGTCATCTATTAGCTTTTAGAAGTCTTGCCAATTTAATAAATTTTTTGTAAATAATTTCTATCGACATTTAACAGTTTTTAAATTAAAAAATTGTTAAATGTTAATTTAGGCAACTTTGGTTATAGACCAAATATTAAATTAATATTTAATATTAAAACCTATTGTAAAAATCTAGCGTTTTAAAAAAAAATTGAAAATCTAGTGAATTTGGGCCATTTTTTTCATAACAATCCTTTCCATGGGTGAAATTGTTTTTTGGATGCACAAATGTGAAAATCTACTAGAAGAAAAAACATTATGTTGGAGATGTTTTTGGAAGGTGAGCAAAACTTATAGAATATGCCAAAAAGAAAAGGATTTGAATCCTTGAATTAATTACTATTGCTTATCATGAAGTGACTTAATATTGTGTTAAGAAATGACCATGTATTGTGTCCCTTGTTGGAACTTGGAACCTCAAGACTTCCCTTGCTTGAAATTTAGGTATGAAATATAAACTTACACTAGTATTATGAAATTTATGGAGTTCATTTACCCTTCAAAATGTTAAGTTGTGAGAGGAAACAATATTTCAATTTATAGTTCTTACTTGCCAAATGCAATGCAACTCCTACTAACATTTGCTTTGAATGATAATATTATAAATATTATTTTCTATGATGTTATTTGTCTGAATGAAATAAAAATGAAACAATTTTTGAACCAATTCTAAGAGTATTTTTGAGGAGAGTTTAGTTATTATGAACACAAAACAATCCTTCATCTATTAGTTGATTGATCATTTGATTCATTCATTTCCATTTATTCTCCCCTTTTTTTTTTGTATGGTGCGATGGCTCAAGAGGCATTTATTTGGTCCATAAACTTCTTATCAAAATCAATTTTCTACTTGATGTTGCATGCTAAAAGTGAGGTCCATACTACCAATTAGTTTGAATTGGAAACTATTGCAATAACATGGATAATTGGATGGGATTAGTCAACAATTCTCATTTGCCCATATGAAAAAAGAAATAAAGTAAAAGGACTATATTGCACTCCAAAATCTTGTCATATGGTTTTTACTGGGAATGTGTTTGGTTGAAATATTGGATGCTACAATGGTTGAAAAAGTCAGTAATGACTCGCTAAGTCGCTAAGAGAACCGAAAGGTTTTAAAATTTTGAAAAAATTGTGTTCAATCCCCACCTAGAGAACCTAAAATAAATTTGACAATTTCAAACCCATGCTTGGAGGTTTTCTTCAAAAAGAAGAGTGGCACAACATGGTTTGTACCTCCCTTTTCCGAGCCTAATAATTATCTCACTCCTTTCTCCTACCCAAATACATGAAAAGACAAATTCACATATGCCTTTCCTTATATATGTTATGTATACAAATAATTTAATAACTTGCTTCTTTTAAATCTACCTCAATACCTTAGTGGGTTCAATAGCAAGGCATCTAATAATTAATTATTTTTATTAATTATGTTTGGCAATAAAATGAATAATAATTTATGATTCAAAATTACATTAAATAATGAAACTATTGTGTGGGAAAATTTTAGTCAAAGTTTATGGCATGCACTTATTTGTTAAAATTTTCATCAATTCCAAAAAATGATTAATTTGTGCTCAATCAACATAGGTACTACAATACATACTTAACCACTTTCCCTTGTGCATCTACATGGATACGAAAGATATAACACAAATAAATCTTTCATAGTTTAAGCCTTAAATCGAGAGAAAAAAGATTTTTCTTAATTTGGAACCTTGAACAAGGACATTACTCCTTTAAATTAAACAAACCACCCCATTTTTTGACCTTGTAAACTTTGCAATGAACTTTTTGTCTAGCATGATTTGTCACTTGATTTCAGCACAATGTTGTTTGATTAAGGTTGACACACTTTTATCATATCTTCAGCATGCTATTATGTATTTACAATGGTAGACGTTTTGTTTAATGATTGTATTTTGTTTTTAAATGATGTTCATGTACACACACACCAACCAACCTGCATGGAAACATGAACAGATGAATTTTTCCCTTAAAGTTTTATGTAATAGGTACTTGGAAGGAGGAAATATACGAGGAAAATGGTCCAAACTCATGCCAATCAATCATCATATTCAAGCCATTGGATGCTAGATTGTTTTGGAAAAATCAACCCAAAATGAAAATTAAAAAGAGAAATCGAGGAAAGATGATTAGAAGCAATTGACACACATATTCTCCCATAATTGACAAATGGTTCCTAGGGGACTCATTTCATTATGCTTGCTTCTTGCAAGACACAAGAATTATATCATCTTGCATACATTTGAACTTACTACCAATATTTTGCATCAGCATAAAAATTTATAAGAAAATTTTGGTCTCACATCAATCTACATTAAGGAAAAGCTTTTTGAAAATGCAAAGCACTCCAAGAAATTGCTTAGTTCATTTTTTAGAAAGCATCTTATATCCATGAATATTTCTCTTAAAAAAAGGAGGGATCAAGTTTCACCTATTCCTTAAAGGTGGGAGAAAAATTATTCCTACATATAGGTGTAAAATCCTTCCCATTCCTAAAGAGTAGGTGTAAAAACCTCCCCATCTTATGTTTAAGTTCATGATAACATTTGTTTCATGCTTTACAATGGGTAAAGTCCACAAGGTGGGGGACATTCCCAAAATGAATGGCAAATGAATTGCTAAATTAATTGGCTACTGCTTGGTCTTAGGCCCATTTTTTTTGGGAATGCCCCCAACCCTAAGGCTTTACCATACAATGAATTTACCCATTCAACATAAATAACAAATTTTAGATCTAAAATCCACAATCCTATAGTATCATGTCAAATTAAAATAACACCAAATACTCAACATTTAATGTGTACCTTTGAAGATTTTGGCATAACACAAAGATGGCATAGACCAAGTTGTTGAAACAAAGTGTAAACTTTGGTAGATGACATGGTTTCCACCACTCTACAGGGTGAAGTATTTGTGATTGGATGCAAATCCAAAAACCTTTTCTCCTCACCAATGTCCAATTGAATATCATGGATTTTCACCCCCTTCTTGAATTCTAGTTTGGTGAATTTTGTTGATGATAAAGATCCATCAACTTGTGGCAAATTATTATGTTTCCAAGTTCTTTAATCTCTGTGATTTGCTTCTTCTTCAACAATACCAATAGATGTGATCTTAGGACAAGGCCACAAAACACCAATTGTTGTTGATCATCTTTCCATCCTTGAAAGTATTATCTATGATAGGGAAACCATTATGCTTTGTGGAAGGAAGCCTTTCCAAAATTGTACCAACATGTTGTATCCTAAACACCATACCAAAGGGCCCATAATGGCATCAAATGTTGCATAAAGGATAGTGGGTGTTCTTCTAAGAATGGGATCTCTTTAATTCAGAGTGCAGTTGGTAAATTACATCGTTCAACCCATCCCCAATTATCTTTAATACCAACAACACAAGCATGTTAACTTGGGGAAACAATGACAAATTGTTGGTTATCTCGATAAAAATAATGCAAAGAGAAACATTCATCTTCATGAAGCCCCTAAGAAATGATGCAACTCCTAAAAGAACATTGAAGTCATCCATTGAACTCGACCCCTATATTATTCTCCTTGCCATGCTCATGATGTGTCTATAAGTTGGCCCGCATAAAATTGAGAAAACAAGTAGACCTGAAGGCATTGCTATTCCATATATTAACAATGCTAGTGAATAAGTTGTCATAAAATATGAGGAACGAAGAGAATGCAAACTCCCCATCCGTTCCCTTGCTAAATAAGTTACCAATTGTGTCATCACTAGTGTTAAAGAATAAGCTAGCGAATCATTGTAGGTGTTTGTAGGGCAATGAAATGCTTTAAAATTGGGAGTGCGACCATGTGTAAGGCATTTTGGTTCATCAAAGAATACAACAATTGTTCGACAAGGTTAGCATGTTGCCAACCAGAATAAATTAAAACTACAAATCAATGTAGTCAAAGCTTCCACAACAATTACATGTGCAATTTTAGCACATTTCCCTTTCCAAATACAACAATAGAAACCACCACACTATCATTCATCAAATACTTGCAGCTCAACTTTTAAGGGTAGGTACAATGGCATATACGTTTAACAAAAGAAATTTTTTAAATGCAAAATTCTCAACATTGGTCCCATCCTATCAATCACATGAATTTGGATGTTAATAAGGTTAACACATTTAAGGATGGTGGGCTTCAATTCCCAAAATTGGTTCCAACATGAACCAATGCAATTTCATAAGTTTCCATGAAAGGTATAGCAACCACGAAGTTAACAAAAATTCCCAAAATTCCCAACATAATTGGTTGCAACATGAACCAATCCAATCCTTTAAGTTTCCATTAAGGGTGAAACCACCATCGAGTTAACAAAACTAAAAGAATTTCTTTTTGAACCAACATCTATTGGACATGATGACGCCACCATTGATTTGATTGAAAAGGCTTTCCAACACACTTCCCATAACTTTTAATATGACTATTGGTAAGAGGTCATGTAGCCCATAATTCAAGTTTGGGTTCCACCAATATTTGGTGGGTTTCCATTGACGTCAAAGATGATCGAGCCACCTTCTCCTAACAACGCACAATGTCCTTGCTTGCACCATACAATTCCTATGTAAAGGACAACAACCACCACAATTGTTTAAAAAAAATGTTTTCCATAATAAAGGACCTTGCCACTTGCTACATATTAACGTCCACCACCTCATTTCATGAACCCCTTTCATGTGCCATAAGTCTGTATTTTATGACCTTTATTGAAAACGACATGGGATTGTAACAACTTAAGAAATCAAGCAAGTAATCAAACATTAAAAAAATTGAGTTTTTTGGTGCAATCACAATTAAAGGAGCCAACAAGCTTGTCAAACAACAGAAAAAAAATCACAATTTTGTTACAAATATTTATGCGGTGCCACTTTAATGTCACGTTAATCCTGGGAAGTTGTGATGAATGAGTGATATGAATGTTTAGAAATTGAAATGAAAATTTATTTAATTTATTTTTGGGTTTCAATTTAGTAAAGGATTTTTGAACTTGAAAAACAATTACATCAAAAGTAGTACATTTTACAAAAGATTATGCGAAGGACTTTTTTAATAAAGATTTTTTTAATGATAAAAAAATTGACATGATAGTAATCTATTACCCACACTAAAAAACATTCATAATTTAAAATTTATGAAATTTGAGTTTTTCTTAATTCAATGTATGTTTTTATAATCTCAAAAATTCAAGAGTCTTTTACAACATGCAAATGGTGTGTAATACACATGACAAACAAAACAAAAGTTATAGTTTATATGATAAATAAACTAAAACCCAAAGACTTTAACATATATTGGAAGGAATTCAAATTAGGATAAATTTTGAAGATGAAATGCATAATCTAACAAAAGTTTTCCACTTTAAAAAAATCACAGTTATTTGAAATAATTATTTTTTGAAAGTAATGCATTCTTTATAAATGGTGGACTTTTGAAAAAAAATTAAACTGGTAAATTAATTGGATTGTTATAAAAAATTCAAGAATTCATATTGAATTCAACTACAAATTTTTATTGTGACTAAACATGAATCAAAGAATGAAATGGTAAAGCTAATTGTGAAATCTTATTTTGTGAAATGTTAACCAAATGGTGGTTATGAACTTTTGAAGTGTCAAAGTTGGACCTTGTTTTCAAAAGTCCTTTTGAAATGATTTTTTTTTTTTTTCTCAAAATTTTCTCAATAATTGGAACACTTAAATGGGCTTTTATTCTTATGGACTTTATGGGTTTGTTTTTTAGGTTTTTCAAAGTGATTTCACCATACCAGCTAACAATAATATGTTTCAACATGGGTTTTGACCTAGTTTTGAAAGGTTTCATAAATGATTGACACTAAAATAATCAAAGATTACATTAATGAAATCCTTAGGAATTGCAACCATATTCATATAGATTATTTATAAAAGCTTGTTTGTGACTTTTGTGAAAGTTGCATTGCGAAAAATGAACTAGTAGATTGTGCACTTACCCATTGTTGTGTTTTGTTTTCCTTTCTAAGAGGAGTCTTAAACGGTTTGCAGCAAGTTACGTCACAACCAACATGAGTAGAAAAGAAAATGATGGTGATGCAACTAAAAAGAAAAAAAAAAGATATTTATTTGTGAAAAAGATGTACACCAATGTTAAAAATGAAGTTCATCAAAATGATCCACAAGTAAAAATGCCATGCAAAGAAACCAATGCATATTTATTCGTTTGTTTGTTTTTGAAATGAAAACAAGAGGGCAATGCCAACCATAAACAAGAATGAGGAGGAAAGAAAAGATAAAATAAAAAGAGTGAAGAGAAAACCAAAATACCCTCAACCACCCACCCAAACATTAAACAAAAGAATAGAACCGAAACTAGATCTTAAAATGAACCAATTTGGTTTTGGTTCTTATACTACTTAAAAAGAACACCTATAATCGATTCCATTTTTTGAAAGCTTAGAACCCGACATTAGTTTTCAACCCTATTCTTGGAACCTAACCTAACCCCAATTCTAATTCCAACCCAATTCCACAACTAAAACCTTCTTCCAATTAAGTTCCAAGTACCCAAAATCGGAATTCCCCTAATGCAAACGACTAACTAGGCACTTTCACAACATTGAGAAAACTAGTGTTGGGCATGTATCGAAATACCCCAAATACCCTTTGAATGATACCATGACTAAAAAATTGACAGTGAGGACTAGCTCAAAGAAAAAAATTAAAAAGATTGGAGCTTGGGTAGGCTCAAACCCCATTATGCAACTCAAGCTCTTAAGGTATTATGTAGATAGTAGGTCAAAATTAGGTAGTATGTGGAAACTGGTAACAGGTTGAAATCAATAAAAGGTTAAAATTAGGTAGTCCTCCTAAACCTTCTCACAAACTACTAATAACCAGTTTGTGAGAACCGTCAAATAATAACTAACTATTCTCAAATTTATGAGAATCAACGTTGTGAAAGAGATCCAATTTTTCAAAATATTGATACTTGCTTCAATGCATGATTTCTTTTTGTAATTAAAAGTGAAACCAAAATCTTTTGTAAATTATTTTATGAAAACCAGATCAACCAAGTACTAGAAAATTTTCATACCCACCCCACACTGGTAAAAACATGCGCAACTTGTTTAATGTTGTTCCAAGTAGTCTCATAGAGCATAATATATAAATAGGCACTTGAAAAAACATAATGCCCCAAGTTTCCAAAACCCATGCTATCATTTTTCCTCAAAGTGACACCTTATGGATATCATGGGAAAAACCTTTTTTGTTTAAAAAACTATTGGAGTTTTTATGAAGTGTAAAACCTAACCCCATAGGTTTTACTCTACATGAACCTTCCTATTTCAAAAAGAGAAAGGGAAAACCTTGTTTGGGTTTAAGCAAAAGTCTATTGGAAATTCGAGTCGCCACTTTTTGACTTTGAAATTAAACCACAGTGCCAAAAGTTCTAAAAATTCTATTATTGTTTCTTATACATGGTCATTTCATTTATTCCTGGTCCATATGGCCAGATCTTTGAAAGTGCCAAAATTTTAGAAAAATATTATTGTTACTGACCTAGTGAAATATAAAAAGCAAATAAACATTCAACAAGAAGATAAAGGAATAGTAAAGGTACTATTGAAGTCAAGACCGCTACCAACTTAATGTCACCATGTCTTTGGGCCCTAGTTTGACCCTCTAATCCTTATTTCATCCTTAATTTGTGTCTAACTATGAACTAAAGGGAATTGGGTACCATTTTGTGAAAGTGGGTATGAGCTTAGAAGATTTGCAAGAGCTTATTTTCAAGGCTTGATTTAATGATGAATATGAGCAGCAATGAAGGCGCATGTAACCCAAATCCAAAATTGCGGATTAAACTCCTGTAAGAACCAATTTGATCCCTTTTTTTTTCATATTTACTGTTTTCATCTTGACTTTGGACATTCGTCCCTAGTTTTGGGTACTTTGGGAATAGTTCTATTAATATGTGTAGAAGTTTTGGTTATTTGTGCCATCATTCTTTCCAATTAATTTGCCAACAATTTTGAAACCTACATTTGAGAGAAAAGTGTGTTATTGATTGATATATTTCCATCAAAAAAAGACTTTTTCCTTGAAGACCAAAGGTGTCCATTCTTTGACCTTAAATGATGTAAATGGATGAAATAATTTCAAAGTATAATTTGGCAAATTGTAATTTAAAGTAATGTTAGACATGGATGTTTAAAATTAACAGCATGAACACATTTTATTTACACAAACAAGTGATTATACACAAATATGTAACCACCAATGAATGAAACCATTATTTGTCAACAAAGATGAATTTGAACTAGCACTTCAAGATTGAAAGTTGGCCATGCCTTGTGACAATTGTGTTCAACCCAATATTTTTTCTTCAATTTTTATACTTCAGAGAAGTGGTGAATTTTCATTGAAAAACCATAGTCTTCCAAAACATTTCTCAAAAACAAACTTGCAAAATAACAAAAATGCATTGCCTAAAAAATCATTGGTTCAACCATTATGTCATATTATCCTGATAAGTTTTATTAGTTGCCTTATTTTTAATGATCAACCCCTTGTTATCAATTTGTTACATTCATATTGTAAACATTATTGTGTGCAATCATACTTTCCAATTTTAATTATAGTTGGGGTTAGTCCCACATGTGAACCTTGCAATGAGTAGTAGTTACACATGGACATGATTTTTAAAATAAAATTTGGCTTTGGTTTGGCATAAGTTTGATCAAGTTATTGTAAAATTAGGTTATATTGGTAAAATCCCAAAAGGGAAAATTAGGAACCTAATGAACTCAAAATTGGTTATGTACCGATGTGTTTTGGTATTGCAAATATCAATGATATATTTCACAATTTGTAATCAAGCTTCTATGTTTAAATATGAATTCTTTTTTTAAATCTCATCTGTCCAAACTTATTGTGCCAAGTGTGGTTTTGGTTTTGCACGCATTCAGCTTTTATTTAGGTTTTGATTATAAGGTGGATGATAATTCATGGTATGTGTATTGATATGTTAATTACTCATTTAAAATCTATTCCTTCAGTCACATGGGATCAAAAGTTGAAAATCAACATGTTGATTGCAACAATTTTATTTTGTGACGATTTTTCTCCATTTTGCACAAAATAAAATGGAAAAGGAATATTTAGTCACAAATTCAATTTTTAAACAAGATTCCCCCAAAAATAATTTTTATTCAAAATTTTGCTTGTAATATTATTAAAGGGTGATGATTTTTCTATTTTTTAAACTTTAAATATTGCCAAGTTTGGCTAAATCTTCTTATGGAGATGGTTGATTGAGCAAGATCACAAAATTGGAAAATTTTAAAATTTTAAAATCACTGGCTTATTGTGATTTGAATTTATATTTTAGTATGCACTATCACTATTGTGATCTATTCATGCAAAGCATCAACAATTTTGTTCATTGTCAATGGCAAAAGATTTTGGAATGGGACAATTGAATGTGTCCCACTTTCCACTCATTTTTTAAAACTATTAGAACATGGGTATGGGTCTTTAGTCTTTACTTTGGATTAGTTGCAGCTTTTGCTCATTTATCCATAACAAAATAAATGAGCTTAATTGAAGTTCACACATGATTGTGGAGACTTTTTGCACAAAGCTACTTGGAGCCCAAGGGATGTGGTAAAGATGGTGGACACATCAGCACCAATTGCCTTGCGTTTTATTATTATACAATAACCAATGAATAGTTTAAGGTTTAAGGTTTTTGAGGTGAGCCACCTTTGAAAAGGGAGATGATGCAACATGAACATGGCCACCACTTGCAGCAATTTTGTTCATGTTTAACTGAACAATAAAGAGAAACTTGATTGCCAACAAGTTTTTTTGGACAAATTTTGTCATTTTTGACAGAAATTTTGAAACTTTTTTGTGTAAATTGACTTAATTTACTAGTTTTTGAATTTTTTTAAATAACAAAATTAGAATTAAAATCCTTGCTTGATAGGCATTTGAGCCTTATTGATAGGTATGTGCAATGCAATGAAAACATCCATTTGTAATTTATGGTCATGTTTAATTTAACAGTAACACAACACATACATAAATGCATTTGAGCCAATTTGCATGCATTACAACCCAAATATATATTATAATAAATTAGAGTGTCTATTTGTTTAAAAACATCTTCAACATGTAACATTAAATAAGCCTTTACATTAAATTAATTTAGTTTCACCCTTATTGAACCATTAAAAAGTCCACAATAAAATTTCAGAGTTTATTTAAATCTCTCCATCTGGGCCAATCATAATCATCAATCAATCAACATTAATGAATTCACTTTCATTTTGAAAGTGTTCTTTTTGGTCATAATATCCTTGTGATATCTAATGCATGGCATATGTCATGCTGCTACTATATATTTTGTCCAAATTTTAGTATAAAAAAGAATTTCATGTTGTGTGGAGGAGATGCGCTAAGTCATTTTTACTTATAAACTAACATAGGTAAACAAGTTAGTGACTAAACACTTAGTGTATCAATCACCTCCCTTTCACTTAATCCACCCCATTTATTTATGGGGCTAAAGATAAAGCATAAAGGGCTAGAAGATGCACCCACGACCTTTTCAATAATTCGAAATGGGTGAAAAATGGAAAGATAAGCCACTCTAAAGTTTGGGTGATAAAAAAGGAGAAATAAAAAACCCATTAATACACATGGCAACCCATGAGAGTTTACTTTGCCCCCTCAAACCAAACAATCAATGCAAAGTAATGGACTTTGCTTACTCTCATCAATGGGATGGATGAAGAAAACGATGACTAATGTTTTAAAAATTTATCATACATTTTTAACCATACAACTAAGATATGCTCTAGTTTAGGCTTGAAAATCAAAGGTAATGGGTGTGAGATTATGCCCTTCACTAAACCCTTATGCAAGTTTATCAAAGTCTATGGGTGCGAGGTGCTCTATTCTTCTCATTAGTTGTATTGATGGTTTTGAATTATGTGCGTTCCTAAGCTTATAACACTTTAGTTGTTACACCTCCTACCCTTAAGTTCTTGCCCTCTTGATCCTTGTGCTCTTGTGTGCCTACTAATTGTCATGGTCTTGTGTTTATGCCAATTGCCATGGTCTTGGTGTTCCTCCTAAACATCGCGATCTTATGTAACTCTCCTAGTTACGTTCGTCTTCTATTGTATTTGTTCTCGATGAATCTTAATCATTAGAAGGCATCAACTTTGTTATTTGGCACCCTTATGTCTATTGTTTAGCCCATGTTTGTTATTTAGCCTATTGTTGAGGTCATGTTGTGCAATATTCAAGATTCATGCCCCTATACTTGTTCCAATTTGCTTATAAGTCTACCTGAAAGTTTTGGTGAAATTTATCACCCACCTCCCTTATAATTGCTAGAGTCCAAGTTGTAAAAAATTGTGTTTTCATGCATTTTTCAACAACTTTTTGACCTATTCAATTGTTGCAATCTTTAAATCTATTACTTTTGTCAATTTTTGGTCCTCCTTTTCCTTTCACCTTCCTTCTCTGATTTTTTTTATAATTGCTTTGTTTATAGTTTTTTTCCTTAGGCTATCTAAGCATTTAATAGATGTCACAACATGTGACTAGGAATAATCAACTAATGGTTATTTCCTTTTGTTTATCTTGGAGGTACACAAACAATGAGCAAGTTGTGCAAACGCATGGATTCTTAAGTTAGATTTGGCGAAGGTTGATTTTCTTATAGTATCTCAAGATTCTCCTCATTTTAAGTTTATAACATTGATTTTTTCAGATATTCCTCAATCATTTTAGCGCTTTGAAACATATCTACATAATAAAGCTAGTCATTTTTCAAAATGTTTTAAAGCATATTTTGAATTGTTATTTGTTGAATTGTTTCAACTATATGTAAAAGTTTTGCAATAAATATTCATGCCTCCAATCTTGATTATGATCAACTTATTCATCTATTATGTAATTATCTTCATTTCCTTGATCGTTGA
>Ga0116229_10009606_pt1 | contig 14722 bp, 10 predicted proteins | sample S1TSphgellanicum_3_FD_87313 | JGI IMG/M metagenome (GOLD analysis project Ga0116229, IMG submission 87313) | Host-associated microbial communities from peat moss isolated from Minnesota, USA - S1T2_Fc - Sphagnum magellanicum MG | ecosystem: Host-associated > Plants > Peat moss > Unclassified... | reverse complement strand
AGTTTCAACACATCTTTATCAAAAACATCATCTTTCAATAATCCTCATATAAAAATAGACCTATTATTATTATTACCTTGGGGCCCAAATCCCTTAAGCTACTATACTCTATAATGAATCTAAACACAATATCCTTCTTGCCTTGGTAGGCAAGGCCAACAAAACTACAGTATTGCAGACAGTACAATACTGTTTGCTTCCTTTTCTTTTTTTTCAGGCTGGCCAATTGCCCGACCGAGATCTCTGTGGTGATGACCAGCCACATCTGGGTGATGATGCCCAAAGAGTCTAGACAAAAATTTTGTGTCTCATTATACCTGATGCTTTGGGGGCGTGTATTGCAAGCTAAGAGCATCTCCAACAATGTTCAGTATGTGACCCTCACAATTCATTCGAAGTCTTGGACGAGGTGCAGCAATCAAATCGAGTGAAATCCACTGGGCATACATACTCTTCTGCTCTTGGAGAAATGCGCAGCTTTCAGAGCCCTGGAGGACCCTGGAACAGTGTAATGAACATTGTTCAATTGTATAATCGTATTTATTGATTTCTCCCTGTTTTAGATTGGGTAGATAGTTCGATTGGTCCAGGTGGGTTGCTATCAGTCGTCTTTCACACACGGTTTTTTTTTCAAATTCCTCAAGTGAGTAGGTACACGTGGATCCATAGCGTTAATTAGCGACTGTCTTAAGTGAGCTCTTAGAGCATCTCCACCGGTGTTCAGTATGTCACTCTGGATAATCTTATATATTAAAGTAACAGTGGTGTTTGTTTGTCTGTGTGGGCAGTTCCTGAAAAATTCTTTCACTGCCCGTTCCCTGTGGAGCTTCCTCAGATGTAACTGACTCTTTGTATTGATCAAGATTTTTTTTTTTTTTTAACTACTGTTCGTCCCGATTAAGGGGACGGATGATATGTCCGTCCGGCTTGATGACGGGACGAATTTAGGGGAAGACCAAAAAAAAATATTTAGGCCTTGGACAGCCCAGAATCAATTTATTTTTTTTTTGGTACTGACCAAGACTATCTTTTTTTTCTTTTAGCTACTGTCCGTCCCAATTAAGGGGATGGATGAAATGTCCGTCCGACTTGATGGCAGGACGGATTTTGGGAAAGCTTTTTTTCTTTTAGAAACTGTCTGTCCTGATTAAGGGGATGGATGAAATGTTCATCCGGCTGGATGATCACAAAATAATAATAAAAATTTAAAACACATAAAAATTAAAAAATTAAAAAATTAAAAGTTTCTAAAAAAAACTAAAACGCAAACCAAGTTTAAAGAAACCGAAGGACTTCACAGTGACCGAAGGTCACAGGCACCCATTAGTAAAATTAAACGTCTGAGTTTAGCTCTTTTTTTTTGGCAACCCCAGCAATAAAATTGTAACCAAAACTGCATATACATAGGGACTACTAATAGCAAACCACCTGGACCAATCATTATGATCGACCAATCAGAAATACTGAGCTACAGTCAGGTCCAATTTACTACACTCTTCTTTGGAGGTTCACGACTGTGTTGCGCCTCTTACCAACTACAGCAAGCTGCACGATTTTGGTGCAGAAAAACCAATTTCCTGAGCTAAATCGCCACATTTTAACTTTTTCGCAATAAATTTACTGTCTGTAGTCACATACAGAGCACCAGTGGATATGCTCTTACATTTTTATGTAACAATTTTGGAGAGAATTCTTAGTGTATTTATAAGGCAGATCACATTTACTAATGAGGCTTACAAAAAGAGCCCTAAAGCAGAGGGTGTGAGATTGTAAGATCCCTTGGGTACAGAATATAAGCCAATAAGACCTTTGGAAGGGAAATTTATTTTTTTTTAAACCATTGATTACCTTTGTTGTGACGCAAGTAAGGCGTTGCTCTCAGGGAATTACTGCATGGACCTCGTGGTCCACCCTCGGTGCTTACTAATTCCTTGATAGCAGGACCTTACACTCTACAAAAGTACTCTACAAAAGTGCTGCTATACGTCCCTAAAGTGAGGTGAAATTTTGCCTCCGTTCTCCACACACCAAAAAAAAAATCACTGCCAGTAGAAAGTGCCTAGGTCTAGATGTAGTTAATTTAATTAATTTTTTATTTCGAAATAGAGAAAAAAAGTCTCTCAAAGTAACAATTTTTTTTTCTTATTTTCAATTTTTTTCCTCAAATTGCAATATGTCTCCACGACCAAAAAAAAAAAAACATTGCTTCCACTTATGGCAGACCCCATTTTAGTTTTATGGGTGAGGTTGGAAAAAAGTAAATAACTAAAACTTGGGGTGAGAAATAATTTTGCAAGGTCACATACTGAGCACCACTAGAGATCCTCTTAGTGGTCCATTACAGGGCCAGAAGCATGGACCCAAAATTTTGGTGAGGGCATCATCCATCTTTTTCTCAAATAGATGGATCAGTCTTTTCTTTTTTCGGGACAAAAAATCACCAAACAGCAACATTGGTTTTGTGAAAACAAAATATTCTGTTGAAGATTATAACATGAGAAGAGCCAAAAACACATTCAAGCACCTATGCAGTGTGCACAAGAAACACACACTAAAACAATTTTTGGAATTATTGTTGCTTTGTTGGTCTTGCCTACCAAGGCAAGAATAAGTGTTTAGATTCATTATAGAGTATCGTAGCTTAAGGGATTTTGGCCCCTAGGTAATAATAATAGGTCTATTTTTATATGAGGATTTCTGAAAGATGTCATTTTGGCTTGTGTTGAAACTTGAGATTAGTTCTATAGTTATGATATCTTGAAGGATTTTGGTTTCTTTTAGAAGACTTTTTTTGAAGATTATATTTTTGCATGGTGAAATATTTGAGTTTCCATAATTCTTCTTTTGCCTTAAGATACTTTTTAATGTAGATGGCAAGGTCACAGTGTGACAAACCCGTTGTTGATTTTTTATTTATTTTTTGGGTTTCTACTGAGTTATTTTAATGGTGATTTTCTTTTTGGACAAAAATTGGGGGTATTTTTTGGATTTTTGGCTTTTCTACTAGTTTGAATTCGATTAACTTTTCCTTTTTTTCAAGGCCAAATTTTCACTCCCACCATATTGATTAAAAGAGTTGATCCTATACCTATCCTACTGGCAAACAGGTAGCTTTTTGAATCAGGTGTGAAAAAACATTGTTTATCAAACCACAATTTTACATAACCAATTTTGAAGGGTTTTAGGGGATTATAGGGCCATGTGGTTTTTGTCAACAATTTTTTTCATTTTTTGACACAAATATTGGGAAATTTTTGTTTTGTAGTGTAATTTCAACTAATTTTGTTTTTTTTTTGGAATTTTTTAACAAAATTTTTAAATCATAAAATTGGGGGAAAAAAAAACATGGCTTACCATAATAGGCTCCAAGGTTTTCCTTTTGCAATTTTGTGATAAGTATCAAAATTTTGTTAAAACATTAGGAAATTTCCTCAAACTTACATTAGCAAAACAAAAAAAAATCAAAATTTTCCCAATCTCTGTGTTTTTTAATGAAAAATAGCATAAAAGAATACATTGGTAATAACATGGCAAAGTTTAACATTTCCAAGTTAAATAATTGTTTTATTTCAAAGATTCAATCTTGGAAAAATACATTATTCCAAAACATTTTGAAATATTCTTTATTTTCCTTGATCAAAAAAAATTTCTTTGTAAGAAATTTTTTTTTGAAATTTCTAATATTTCTTAAATGACATAGGTAATGTCAAAAGTACCAAGGTAAACTAAATTGTGTCCAACTTTACATATTTGTGTGTAACAACACAAAAACACAAATATGTAAAGATCTACATGCATTGGCTTTTAAATGTTTGGTTAAAGATGTGATTTAATGCAAATCTTGTAGTTCATAATGTAATTTAAAATGTTTGGTGATGGCAAGTGATCTATTACATTTAAAGGGTACAACATCACCATAAAAGACTAAACCCTTAACTAAGTTACAAATTAGATTTTAGGGAAAGGTGCATTTATGCACATTGTAGCAATCCAACCCAAGAATCAAAAGACACATTGTGAACTTTCAATATTACAATGTAAAATTTATGAGCAATCTAAGGATCACCAAAGAAACCATTATATCTAATTTTTACATAGTCTTTTTTGCCAAAACAAGAATGTTATAATCACAAATCCAAAATGCTTTAATCCAATTATTCATCTTGAATCATTTAAACCTCTCAACTAGGGCAAAGCATGTCCAACCTATAACTAGCAAGTTTGTTAGATGAGCTCCAAGGTTTTTTGGAGATTTTAGTACCTAATGTAGTAGTGTTAAGACCAACAATAGAAGAGAAGAACATAGATGTGGAAGTTTGATGAGTTCATAATTTTAAAAATAGACATATTTACAAAGGAAACATCACTAAGTTCTTATATTATTGCTAGGTAGATAAACATATAATCCTAGAAACAAGAAAGAATGCAAAGAGAATTGGTTATCACAAATTTCAACTATTTTAGTCTCTTGTAACTTGAATACATATCCACATCCTCCACATCAACAAAATATCAAAATTTGGAGTTGGAAGATTTTACATTTTTTCTTAATATCATTAATACTAACAAAGTTATAAAATATCATTGTTATTCAATCATTTTTTGACTTAGCCTACTTTTTGTTTCTTGAATCCAATTATTGGAAGGACAACAAAACACTTCTTAAATGGGGTTTAAATGCACACCCACACCCCCCATCTTTTGGAGTCTAGGGCCAAGAGGACCAATAACAACATGATGTTCAATGTGTTTCATAAGAGAAGGAACAACATGTTGAACTAACTAGGTACGAACAAGGAAAATGTCCCACTTCAACATGCACCACTCACAACATAAAATTCAAGAAGAGCATAAAGGAACTTGCTACTTCATGTAAAAAACAAATAGATAGACAAAGAGTTAAAGGAGTTTAGGGATGTAGCAGAAAGAAGGGTAATATCCACGAGGAAACTTATTTACAAGCATTGGAACATACTATTAAGTTCATTGTCTCACCATCTAAGATGGGTTGGCCATCTAATGGATCTAACTCGTTTAATATCATCCATTTAATTCAACCAAAGATTAAGAAAGTTGGCCCACCAAATGTTTTAATAGAGAAAAAATAGCTTATTGTTGTTTCTTAAATATGCAAAAATGTGGACTATATGCAATATTGCAACATATTAGGTTCAAGGTATTTGATGTAAGGTGGTTTCTAATGTTTGGTTTTGTTTTCAACTAGTTTAAATTATTGGAATTAATAGTCATACATATATCTATTCAATTTGGATTATTATTCCATTTTTTCATTACATTTTGTTGTTGACTTACATCTTAAATGTTATCCCCACTTACACTCTTTAATTTTTTTTCTCATCATCAATAAGAATTGAAAAAAAACCTCAAACTATATTAACCCACTATCATGTATATATTTAGTTTTGATAAAATATAATAACATAATAGTCTTTCCATTGTTTTATTACCACATCACAAAAAAGTAACAATATAATCACCCTAAAATCACATGAGTCATGCTTTCATGACTAGTTTTAATTACACTAATCATGTCAATCAACATAATGAATTCCACATGGATGTCAAACCCACCACATGGGTAAATCCATTGTTTAATTTGACTACAATGCTAGTTTTTTTTTAACATAACATTCATTACTTGTTTTGATGATAGTCATAACAAACATTATTAATCACTTCAAAGTAGTAGGCTTGACCATATAATCATCTTAGTTGTGATGCAATTAGTGTAAAAACAATATATTTTGTAGTAGTGGTAGCTTATGATATAATAAATTAAAACTTAAGTAGTTAGCATAATATGATTCAAAAATATGATAAATTCTGAAGACAAAACCCAAGATTCGGCAAAGTTTGTATGCTTTGAAAAATTCATATTTATTTAACAACGACTTACACAAAAAATGTGATATATTGGGGCAATTATATTTATTTTTAATAAAAAGTTGCAAAAGATTTCATTGAAAAATTTCTTCATATGAAAAAGTGAAAAAAAAACTAAAAAAGGATTCACAATCCTTTTATGAAGTAATCTCAATGACTCCTTTGAATAATTTGCACATGTATTACAACATGGAAAGTGCGAGTAAATGTTTTATGTCCTTCATGTAGGTTATGAATTCCCCATGAATTGGTTGTTGTGATATTGAGACTACAAAAAAATTGTAACATGCAAATATTTGTTCATTTTCATTACACTTTGTCCCATATCAAAAAAAATTCATATTCAATTTTCTACGAAATATATATTTTTAGGGCTACTTCATCTTAATCACAATCTTCACTTTCAAAATAGGTTTGAACTAAGAATTATCAAGATGTATTTAGGGAGTTTTGTCACTTGGAATTAATATATTGGGGTGATTTCTAGCATCACCAATGAATTTAGCACTATACACATTTTGTGGTTGTTATTAAAATGCTTAGTCTTGTTGTATTGCAAGATTGTGTGTTCACTTTTTCTCATTGAAAATATTGTTATCCATATGAGATTGTTTGAAGCTTTTTGAAGGAGAAATTTCAAGTGCTCTTTGCATTTATGTGAATCACCTAACCTTGTTTTTACCCTTGTGAATAAGTTCCACTTGTCAATCACTTAATTAAAAATGAAGAAATGGTACCCAAAAAAATGAGTTCTTTCTTCTTTTTTCCCCCCTCTTTTACACCCCCTATTTATACTCAAACATTCATCAAGTGCCAAGTGCAACAAATTAAATGGGACACCTTGTTCAACACATTTGTAAGATTATGCCTAATTAATAACATTTTTAAAATTTTAATTATTGTACCTAAATTATGATGAATGTTTGCAACAAAAATAATTGCCAATTTGACTCTTAACCATCAAAACCTAAGAAACAAGGGTCAAATGACCTTTGATAAAAACATGTGACACATTTTTTAAAAGATCTCATCAAAGCTATAGCTTGTAGTTGAAAGTTTTTAATTAGAAATCATATGAGAAGGTTATGAGCCCGCAAGTTGTAAGAAAAATGTGTTCCCCATGAACATGAGCCCAAAGCAAGGTTCCTAAGGCAACTTGGGTGGGTTCTACATAGGCCATTCCATGTCCCCCTACATTTTTATATCAAAAATCTGGGAAACTTAAAGTTCTTTTTCTCCCTAATGTAATTTAATCCCTTTCTCCCTAGAGAAGTCACTCCCTAAGGAACTTGGTTGGTGCCCATTTAATCATTTTTTCCTTTGGAAAAGTCTTTTTCTCCTTGGGTATGTTGGTCCTTAAATTACTTGGTTGGGGCTATCATTTAGTCCCCATCTTCCTCAAGAAAGTCCTTTTCTTACAAAGTTGCTTCCCAAGGAACTTGGATGGGCTACCATTTAATCCCCTTCTCCTTAAGTAAAGTTTTTTTTTTCCTTGGGGAAATTGCTTTTTGATGAACTTGGTTGGGGTTATCACTTAGGTCTTTTTTCCCATGGAAGTTGCTCCTCAAGGTGACTAGCTTGAAGAAGTTGTTTAAAGGCTAATTCTTTTTCATCTAAATAAAAGGAGATGGAGGGAGGATTGGCTAAAGATAAAAATTTAAAGAAAATAAATTTGTTATTTCTTTTTTTTTCTTGTTTTTAAAGAAAGGGTGAAACAAAGAGGGACAAAGAAAGAGGGATGGTGGGTGAAGGAGAAAATGTAACATTTAAATAAAATAAAATAAATTGGGATTTTTTTGTTGTGTTCCTATGGGTTTTTCCAATGTTGGGCGTTTCTTGACTTTTATGAAGAACCTTTGATTTTATTTTATTTTATTTTAAATTAAACAGTTTTGCTTCTGGTTTCAATTCCCAAAAAAATGGAACCAAAGGTTTAGTTTTAATTTGATTCTTGAAAAAATAATAATTTAAATTTTTGTTTTGGTTCTAGTTTTAGAAAATCAAATTCAATTCTGGTTTTGATTATGAGTAATCTGGTATAAAACCAACAGTTAATTGCTAGTTAACCTATGTTATTAGATTTTTTTCAAAAAAAAACAATTGTCAAAAATTCTAGTTTCATAACTAGATAAAGCTTAAAACTTAGTTGTAATTCTCAATTCCAAAAATCAGACCTAGTTTAATTTGGTTTTTTATTAACCAAAATTGGAACCAATAGTTTCAATTACCTAAATCAAATAATCACCCAACACTAATTTCTTCGTCATCATTCCTCATTTATTATAAAGGGATTATTCAACCATCATACATTTTTAACAATCCAAGCACAGAAAGGTTATCCATGGGTTGCATTGCCATAAATTAAAAAGCATTTTGCCCATTTGTAAAACAATATAAACATCCTCCATCTTCTCTTTAGGAACAACAAAAAATTGTAGTAGCAAAAGGTCCAAATCCTATGTCTTGCATTCAAAAGATGTCCCCTATGAATATAAAGATGATAATATTACCTTAGATCTTGTTCTAAAGACTATAATTATTATATTGGTGTGTATTAAACTTTTGACAATTTGAAGATTCAACATCTTACATCATTTACAAATCTTACAATTAAAGTAATTATCAAACTATAGATCTTATAGTTATCCCTTATGTTTTTGGTAATGAATATTGGTAGGTCACTTACAAATATCCTTAAACATATGATTTCTCAAAAAAATCCATGTGAAAGTTTAAACATTTCAATATGAAATGAAAAAAAATTAACAAAAATCAAAGCATTTAAATTTTCTGAAATGATATTTTCTTATATTGGGAAAATTTAACATTTTATTCTTGTCTTCCTCATTTCATGATGGCTTATTTCTTAATTTTAATTTTGACATTATTGTGACATACTTTTTGAATCCAAATTTTATAAAAAAAATTATATGTGACAAACATAATGTCATCATTTCAAAAGTTCATTATGAGTCCATTCTATTCTTAAAAATCATCCATAATTTTAAATATGATTCTCACTAAAGTGTATTGCAACATCGATAATTATAAATTTGATAATGTTAGTGTTCAATATGACTTTACTTTTAAAATTCACATGCAATTCAAAATAACTACAATTATAACAATCCAAATTGTCCACCTAACTATGCTTTCATTCCAAGGTAATGAGTTACAATATCATTTTTTAGAATATACATGTAATTTTTAAGAATTTACACTTGGAAGTTGTTAAACATTCTTACCTTTTTTTTTTTGCAATTATTTTATGTTCTTGTGTTTTGTTTTGGAGCTTTGTGTGCAAAGCTTAGGTTTAATTGATTATGGATGAATCACTTGCATGTGGATGTATGTATTTTAAACAAATCCAATTATGTAAGCTTTTGTTTCTTTTTCTCTCAACAATGAAATATGCTTGGTATTGGATATTGTTTCTTGTACATATTCATTTTTTTTGCAAGAAATTTGATTTTGCAATGTTTTTTAATTTATTTCACATGTGATGCTATTAAATTTGGATTTGTTTGAAACATTGTGATTTGAACAAAATGTTTGGAGATTTATACTACTATGTCAATTTCATATGGACATTGGAATTTTGGACTATTTTGAAATTTATCAAACCTATGTATCAAAACTTATCACAACCCAAATAATGTTGGGAGGCCTACATGGATGGGGGCTTGTTGAGATGTGGACATATTCATTGTTGTGAATCTTATGATTGTGTTAATGTTAATTGCATAATGCTAATGCTAATTGCAATTGCATTGTGCATTATGAATGTTATGAAACTTATTGCCATGTTTTGTGGTAAAGTTTAAGATAGGGGATTGCCACTTATAGTTTTAAGATTTTTTAAATATGATTTATGTGTTTTTTACAATGTTGTCTGGGGAATATGATTTTCAATATACCCTATATATATAATTTACCCATTAGGTAAGGGTATATTACCACCAATTGTTGTAGAGTTCTATTGCTCAAAAAGAAATTTTTAAAACTAAATATTTAGAGGAATTAGAAACACAATCTTTAAATAAAAATTGCAATTATAATTGCAATTTTAACATTTTCTGATGTATTCTAATTTGTTAAAAGCCTAACAATGAAATTCTTAAATCAAATGATGGAAACATAAACAATCCCATAATATATATATATATAGTATTTATTATAATTTGTTTTCCTGAAAGAAATTCCAATCTTCAATTCCAGTAGCCCATACCAATTATCAATGTCATTTCTCACTATGAAAAATTGGAATTTGCATTTCTAACAACTGCAGCATAACAAATCAATTCATTAAAATTAAACATAATCACAAATACCTTGACCCTTTTAAAACAATTGAACAGAATCAGAAGTTCCTTGACCTTCTTATAACAACAATCAAAACTCTCACAAAAACCAATACAAACAGACGACAACAACAAACACCCACCAAATTGAGTTTTGCACATTCAATTTATAACACTCATGAGTGTTAGAAACAATTTGATGTCATAAAACACTCATCAAGTGCATAAGTGTTAACAAACTGTATGACAATTATTGTTAAACTCATAAACCCTAATGAAGTTCATGAGTATCACATGAGCCTGATCTAGGATCTAGAACTTCTATAAGTTCCCACATGTTAGGCGTGCCTTATTTAGAATACATTTTTCAAGTGTCTTTTCCCACCAACATTCAGCAGCACCTTGGTGCCACATCGGCCTGTCTGTCCACATCCAGAATGTGATTCACCTCTCCAGCCCAAGATACACACAAAATGGATTCACCAAGTAAAGCTGTAACCCTCCCAGTTTGCCTGAAGACACTGAAAGCATATGAAAATACACAAATCAGGTATGCATCAAATGTTCAAAACATGCACAAAATTCGTCATAACAAATGGGTAACATAGAAAACACAAAACATAGATCCATAAGAGCTGCAATTAGCTCAGAATTGTGTAGATTACAGCATATTCAGAGGTAGGAAGGAACTGCCAAAACAAATGTTGGGTTTTGCAGGCAATATTAATCATGTCTATATCAAGATCAAACCAGGATTAACTAAATACAGTGATTTACAACTGAATTACATGGAAGGAATAAGCTTTACAATAGAAAAAAAAATACCTCTGAGAAAAATTACACTGTCAACAAAACTCTACAGGGGAGCCATGAAATGCCGGACCCGATCAACCACATAGTCTGCAGTAAGGGATGCCTCCAGAATGGGCAATACCTTCTTTGAGAAAACCTGCAGTGCAAATTTGAGATCAGGCTTTAACAACCCAATGTAAGATAACAAACCATGTAGTTGGTTGCTAGGTAAAAAGAGCATTGACAGAGCAAAATCTTTGAGAAGATTATATTTTTATGACTTCACAGGCTGATAACAGGCTCTGTTGATTAACCATGCAGATATCTCAGCACTGCATGAGTCTACCACATTGGGCAACACTCCTTAAATCATGAGCAGGAGAGTTTACAAAAGCATGTAGCTGAAATTGGACCAAAAAGAAAACAATTTGACATATGTCAAGTGATAATCTGCACACTCAAGAAACACCCAAGCAGAACTAGATTCCTTAAATTGGTTCATGTAATGTTAAGACAGAGTAGTTACGAGATAAGGAGTTTTAATAGCTGATGCTTCTGAATTGAAAAAACAGCAAATTAGTGTCTGCTTTATAACATGCCTCTGGAAGTTCCTGAGACTACTGATTGTGCACATCTCAATAGAAACACTTACATCAATGTAGTAAGGGTGGCTTGAGAAAGACTGCACAGCCTCCACTGCAAATCATTCACAAGAAAATTACATCAACCGGTCTTGACAACAATTCTACTCCGTGACAGCAAACGTCACAGGAAATTGGACTACCACCAAATTGTGTGTACAAAACAGACACCACTTTGGAGCTGATATTATCCAATATGATAACTGAAAATAATGAAATTCTCACAGACCTGAGGGGCAACGTGCCACAAAAGCATGTGTGTATCGATTGTCTCGTTCACAGAAATTTGCACCTGGATTTTTTGGCAAAGAGAAATTTATCTCAGATACTGGTCTGGAACACGTGGTGTTAATGTAAGGCAATATCTTGGATGCCAACATTAGCACTCTACACTCACTTTTGATCTCAGCCTCCCACCCACATTCAACATGAACTTGCAATGCCTGCTCTCATAGGGATCAATGGTCTTGATATCCTCAACTCAAAGTGGAAACAAGTGAACATTGTTTCAAGAGTGTAATCCTCATGCAGGTGCATTTGGGCATCCGGAAAGTAGGTACACCAAAAAGACTTAGTACACATACCAGCTGTGATTTGCACCAACAGTGAGCTAAGCTCTGGTGCAAAATTGAGATCATTCAAGGCCTTCACCATCTCGTAAATGGCATCCTGACTTGTCCTCTCTTTCACCTTGATGAAAACAAAATGCTCTATTCCACCTGCAAAAGCCTGGAAGCAACCATAATACGTAATTTAGGAGGTAAAATTACTAGACTAACAGGTTGTTGAAGAAAATTTCTGGAAGCATAGACAAACTAATTTGATAAAACTAGTAAGTTATTAAATGTAACATGTCAAAAAAGTTTGTTGTGCAATAGCATTTCAGCCCCTCTTTTCCTTTTCAAGCCCCTCCTCAACGCATTGAATTGCAAAATGAAACTGAGATCTCTGCAACATGCACCAAGATACAACATGTAGATGGAGGGATTTGAAAAGAAGAAAATCACCTTTCCTTTGCGGTAAACAGAATTCTCATTGTCCTCAATCTGTGACTCAAAGTCTACTGTGATTTCTCCCTGTACCGCCATCATTCAACAACACCCACTGAAAAATTCTTAAGAAGCATTACTCAGTTGCAGAAATCTGAATCCTGGCAAGATTTTTTCCCCCTCTCAAATGTATCCTCCATGTAAACCATACCGTCATGTGTGGGATCATGATGTCAACTACTTTTGATTTGGGACCACCATAAAAATACTCTTGCAATGCTTCTTTTGAAAAAAACCGCATGTAGAGCCCAATAGCAGCACCCTTAGCTTGCTCTGGATGCAATATGTACCCTGCAACAGAAAACATAATTATGTGCAAATCATCTTTACAGAACTACAGATTTCATACTATCAGACAGATATGGATCAAGGTTGGCAATCGTACCTAGAGACGTTGCTTGTACCTGTTCTCTGCATTGCTCATCCAATGACCATAGCCCATCTACAATATCCTGCTTGACTTTATCTGTCACATTAGGCTTGAATTGAAAGATAACCGCATGCTCCACCACATTCCTGCCATCCTTAGCAAAAAGACAGCATGTTTCACTGAAGAATGGCAAACTATTTTTTGCTGCCATCTCTTTCTGTAGACCCATGTTGCAATTGTTCCTCATCAAATCTACACTTCAGATAGTAAGAGAAGGGTTCAGTCTGAACATCCACACTCTGTTTTCTTGCAGTTGTTCCTCATCAAGCCTACACTACAGATGGTAAGAGAAGGGTTCAATCTGAAGATCCACACTCTGCTTTCTTGCAGTTGTTCCTCATCAAGCCTACACTACAGATGGTAAGAGAAGGGTTCAGTCTGAAGATCCACACTCTGCTTTGTCACAGTTGTTCCTCATCAAGCCTACACTACAGATGGTAAGAGAAGGGTTCAGTTTGAAGATCCACACTCTATTTTCTTGCAGTTGTTCCTCATCAAGCCTACACTACAGATGGTAAGAGAAGGGTTCAGTCTGAAGATCCCACACTAGAGCCATGAATGAAGAACAAAAATTGGGTACAAGTTTGTAGGCAGGGTACGAAGATTGTGTTGCACTTGAAGGAAGAAAGAAAAGAAAGAAAGAAAAAAAAAGAATACCGTGTTTTGATCGTCTTATCTGCATGTAGCTCCATTGAAGTGTCTGCCATCTGACTCACCCCACAGATTCTTCAGCTTTTACCACATCCAAAGCATCAGTCTAAGCATCAAGCTACTACCAGATCCATGTACCACCATTCAGCTTGCTGCAACTCTTATGGCAAAGTGCTCTTCCAAATGCTGTAACCCTAAGTCATATATCCATACCTCATCACCACCACCACCACCCATGATGATTGCAAGAGATAAAGCAGCAGCTGGCTCCTGGTGGTGGGTTATAAAAGAGCAGAGACAGAAAGCACCCAGTAGTGTTTATAGCAGTGGAGAAAACAGTTTGTAACTTCAGAAAAATCCTGTGCAATGTACCAAAAGAACAACAAAAACTGAACAAACAGAAGAAGAGATCGCAGTTTGGAGAGACAGATCGATCGATGGTGATGATGATTACCACCCACTACACATGTAATGCAAGAGTTGCAAAAACATTGTGAAATGTGGAACAGTTCAGATTGTAGTCTTCATACCTGAACAAGAAAAACAACAAATGGGGCTAGTACCACAAGAAAGAAAACAGACAACAGACTCTGAACATATGTCAAAGCTGACATACCTCCGTCATTCCTCAACCTCTGGCCTTGCAACGAAGAGCAAGAGGTGAGCTAGTTTCAGGACTCAAAATTGGGACTGCAAATAGGTGGGAGACTACTAATAGCAACTCACTTGGACCAATCAAACTATCTAGCCAAGCCAAAACAAGGGATCGGTCAACAAATATAATTTGACTGTGTTTATTGGCTCTGTCCAACAGAGACATTATGGGAATAGCTTTTGAGCAGGCTTTCGGGCCCGAGAATCGAAGGTAGGCTGAATGGATAAGTTTTAGGTGTCAGCTTTTTCTTTTTAAAGTTGGGTGAGGAGAGCACATAGGTTCAAATATCTAAATTTTTT
>Ga0116229_10009604_pt1 | contig 14723 bp, 10 predicted proteins | sample S1TSphgellanicum_3_FD_87313 | JGI IMG/M metagenome (GOLD analysis project Ga0116229, IMG submission 87313) | Host-associated microbial communities from peat moss isolated from Minnesota, USA - S1T2_Fc - Sphagnum magellanicum MG | ecosystem: Host-associated > Plants > Peat moss > Unclassified... | reverse complement strand
TAATAATTAATTCATTAAACTAGCCTTTTAATTCATAGTTAAACTAAGTTAAGCACCTAGTAACCTAACCTAGGCTAAACTAAATATTTAAACGCATAGGCCACATAACCCACCAACTTAAGATGCAAATGTGAAAGTTTGAACCCTTCACCTCCTTTCAGCTCCATGCTTAAAGAGTAAGTTTTTAACCATTGGATCGCTATTTAAATAAGTGAAATGGTTTGTCATCACACATTATTATTCACATTTTTTTCTTAACCTATGTGTAAACTATCATAGGTTAGGTTAGGTTACTACTAGGCTATTATTAAGCTACCATAAGTTAATATTTTAAGTTAATCCTAAATTATTTTAAATAATTATTGATTATTTAAAATTATTTATCTTAGGTTATTATATGTTATTGTACCTTGGGCAATTATTAATTAATCCACCTTTGGTTATTTTAGGTTATTATACCTTAGGTTACTTTACCATAGGTTATTTTTTATTATTTTAAGTTATTCCACTTTAACATTTTTTAGTTATTTTACGTTATTCCACCTTAGGTTATTTTCGACTATTTTAAGCTATTTTATCTTAAGTTATTTTTTGTTAGTTTAAGTCATTTTACCCTAGGCTATTGCATTTTAAGTTTTGTTTAATAATTTTAAATTACTTCACCTTGGGCTATTTTAGTTTATTTTTTATTATTCTAGGCCATGTTATTCTAGGCCATTATCATGAATGACATTGTTAGCATCATTGTTAGCATCATCACCATCATCATTGGCAACATCACATTTTTAGTTCACTATCAATTCACTATTAATTAGTTGTTAGTTCAGTTCATTCTTAGTTAATTTCTAATTCATTGTCAATTCATTCCTAATTCACTTTTAATCCAATCATGGGGGTGTGATCATAGTCAAACAAACCAAAAACTATGTAAAATAATCGAAAAATTGTCAATTTTTTCAAACATATCTATGTAATGCCACTTTAATGTCATGTTGATCAAAGAAATTTGTGCTAAATGGTATATGTGAATGTTGAAGAGTTTTTATAAAAATCATTTAATTTAATAAATTGAGTTTTGGTTTTAGTAAAGGACTTTTGAACTTTAACACCCCAAAATCAGTTTTATAATGCACTAGGCTAAGGACTCTTTTAATAATAAAAAAATTCGATGGAATTTTTTTGAAATGATGATAACCTACCATCTACATATGAAAAGCATCCATAATCTAAAAAATTGTGGTACTTGAAATTTTTAAAATTTCAAAATGTAATTTCAAAATGTTCAAATTTCAAAAGTCATTTGCTATATGTAAATGGGTCATAATGTGTATGACAGATGAACAAAGTTATGATTTATGATACAAAAAACTAAAGCTTAAAATAATTATCATATTTTAGCATGATTTGCCTACATAGCGCTTTTCTTGCTTTCACGCACTTTGCCAGGCCCGTCAAAAAAGAAGTAAGTGGGTAAACGGAGAAGAAAATAAATATCTTTTCTGAGCCTTCTTGTTTAAAGACAAATATAAGCAAGCGCATAATGCTGAGGTCGAAGACCCCCAAGTAAAACGTTAAGGCTTCTGGGCTAAAATGTAAAATTTGGTAGAATTTTCACATTTTCAAGAAATTCATATTTATAAAAAAAAAAGTTAACACAAGTAATGTAATTTATTGGGGTAATTGGAAATATTTTAAAAAACATGTTGGAAAAAAAATCTTTTAAAAATATTTTATATGAAATATGCAAAATGTTTTAAAAAACCCATTTGTGGTTGAGTCATTTGCCACCATTGGCTCATTTGATTATGATTGCACCCATGGGCCACATGGGTAGACATGGGCCACACATTGGGATGAAGCTTCCATGGAGGCTTCCTTGAATTTAATCCCCAAATGGTATAAATAAGGGTAAGATTTTTAATTACATTTAATATGTTCAACATTAGTTTTTGGTATTTTTTCTTATGACAACCTGTTCTGTTTTTGTTTTGTTATTGTAATAATTGTTTTTTGGATTCTTGTCTTGCACATGTCATGTTCTTGTTTTTGTTTTCCTTGTTTCATAATCTGGATTTGGGATTAAACTTACCTGTGTTTTTGTTTTTGTTTTAAAAATCATGTAAATTAAGTTGTTTTTGTGTTCATGACAAATATTATAATTCAAATTATCCTCAACTATTTTAAGTTATTCCATTTTAGGTTATTTTACGTTTGGCTATTTTTTGTTAATTAAGGCTATTCCATCTTAGGTTATTTGAAGTTATTTTACCTTTGGCCATTATTGGTTATTCTATTTTATTTACCTTCGATTATTTTTGGTTATTTGAAAATTTTCCATTGTAAGATATTTGAAGTTTTTATATCTTCATTTATTATTGGTTATTCTAAATTACTCTAAGTTATTTCACTTTAAGTTATTTAAAAACATTTTAGGTTATTGCATCTTTTTAAATTTTTTTTAAATTTAAGTTATTTTTAGCTGTTTTAGGTTATTCCACCTTAGGCTATGTTTGACTCTTATAGGTTATTCCACCTTAGACTATTTTTGGATATTATAGGTTATTTAAAAGTACAACTTATAATAATCTAAAATAAAATAAAATATTTATTAATAGTTCAAAGTATAATAACCTTAAGTAAAATAATCTATAATAGTTAGAAATAATTAAGGATAGAATAACCTAAATAACTTAAGGTGAAATAACTCAAAATAATAAAAAATATCTTAAGGTATAATACCTATAATAACCTAGGATGAAATAACCTAAAATAACTTCAGTTGGATCAATAAGTTAAAATAACTAAGAATAATTAGAAATAATGTGGGTTAAAATAGTTTAAAATAATCTAAAGTAATCTAGTTTAAGATGAAACAACCTAAAATAACCAAAAATAGCCCAAGGTATAATAACTTAAGGTATTTAAAACAACAACATATATATAACTTATTTATTATAGTGAATTACTTTAATTAGTAGTGAATTATGTCAACTAATAGTGAAACATGATGATTATTTAAATGACCTTATAATGACATAAATTTAGGCAAAGTGAAATTATTAGAATGGGGTGAACTTATTTTATTTTTAAAGTCCCATTGTGATTTAGCTAGTGAAGTGCATTCACTTTTAGACTCACGAAAATATCATTTTAAAAGGCGTCCTATATGTTCATGGATTGGATTAAATTACAATTTATGTTCTACAATGAAAATAACACAAAAGAGTGAACATTATTTGTAGTACAAAATGCCATCAAATGTGGTGCAAGGAACATCATGGAAAGTAATTTTGAGTAAGGATATAATGATATTGTACACATTCAAATCAAATTGGTTATTATTATTATTAAAACTTTATAGCATCCCTTGCTACAAGCTCACATTCAAATGAAATGCAAACACTTACTGTTTGGCATACATACTATGCCATTTACATTAAGATGATGGTTCAAACCAACATGGTTGATGGACTATCTTTCATGGTGAAAATAAACACAAATTCTTTGTTTTGCAAAGGATGTGCTTATGGGAACACGTAGCATTAACAAAAAGTTCTTATCAATTTATGTGCAAGAGGTGTCTATTCTAGGTGAATTGATTCATATCAATAATTGTAGCCCAATGAGTGTAACATCTATTTAGTGGTTCATTGTACTTTGTTCTTTCTAAAGATGATCGTATTTCATATTGAAGTGTGTTTTGTATTCAACAAAAAATTTAGGCATTTGAATGTTTGCAACACTTGTTCAAGTAAGTGTAATGAGACAATAGGAACACCATAACTACCATTTGCAACAATTGTGGAAGCAAATTCCCAAACAAACAAGTTGCATAATATTTATTAAAAAAACTATCACATGAAACAATTATAACTTCTTGCACATGAGATCAAAATTCAATGGTAGAAAAAGATAATTGCATTATTGTAGAAGTTTTTTCATAATGGAGTTTCCTTTTGTTTTTGGGTTGAAATTTTGCACATTGTAGCTTCACATTCAATTGAAACAATTACTCACCTATTGAATGGAATCACACCATTTAAGGCATGGACATGCATAAAACCTTTTGTAGTTCACATACAGATTTTTAGGAACACATCCTTTGTACATGTATTAAAAGTTATTTGTTAGAAATTGGATCCAAATAATAACAAATGTTTTTTCCTTGATTGTTTGGCAAGCTTGTTAAATTTGGGACTTGAAGAAACATGCAATTGTCATCTTTTGTGATGTTATGTTCAATGAAGCTTCATTGATATCAATGACTTTCAACTATAATTCAATAGAAATGAAATCCCTAAGTTTTGTTATCAATTTTTGCACAAAATTAGTTGGAACAACTACTCCACAAGACCTTCAAATGGTTTTCCTAAAGGTTTTAATGGCATGTTTTTGGACATAATTGAAGCAATGTCCTTTCACAACACACTAGTCATATTGCCTTCTATTGATATAATGATTGACTTGTCAATTCATGCATGAAAAGTTTCAACCATTAATGAAGGACCTGCCACCATTATTGAGTTGACCAAAACATTCACCATATTGTCATGGTAATTGGGCTTGTATTACATATTAACCTCCCATACATGATTAGTTATTAAAATATGAATCTAGTCTTATTTCACTAGATGTGAAACATTGGAAACATGTAATGCATTGCAAGAAATCACAATTTATTTGACTTGAAAAATTGGTCCAAAAATACCCCACTTAGTTCTTGTCCAACTTGTCCAATTGTCAATTTTGGGCAATTTTTTTTTTTACAAATTAAAAATAAATAAATCTTTGCCCCATAAAGGTTTGTTATATTATATTTTAAAATATTTGTTGCAATAAGTAAGTAAATAGGTAATGGGTAGTTATGTAAGTACCTACCACCTACTTTAGAATCTACCTATCAACTTACTAACCTCTTCAAAGTCTACTTATGACCACACCATAACTTAGCCCCCTAAGCATGTAAATAGGTTCCAAAAATAAGGAGTTGAACCATTCATTTTCATGAAGATAAACCAAATACTTAATTAATGGGACACAACTTTATAATTATAAGGTAATAACTTTTGTCAACTCATTCATTTCACATGTTTATTTCACATATTGTATTTTGTACACTACTTATGTAATAAGGTAAAAAGGTAGGTAATAGGTAGGTTGGAGGTAGGTAAATAGGTGTATTCACCATTTACTCCTTTTAACCTAATTTAACTTATCTACCTACTTATAAATTACCTACTTATTATGTAGGAAAATACTAAATAGATAGATATTAATAACAAGCCTAAACTTAGTGTAATTTAGGTAACCTAAATGGCCTGTTAGTTAGGCTTAGGTTGACCAAGGCTTGCTAGTAAGTTAGAAAAAGAAATGTTTTTTGCTATATAAAAATTCGTTAAGTTGCACTTTCATGAAAATTGAATGTGTTATTATGTTTATTTATGGTTTATTGATATTTTATTTTGAAAATTGCATGGATAATTCCCAAATATTTGATGCAAAATTTGATACCATAAAAAATTGTTTATTAGTTAATAGGTGTTGTTTCAACATCAATTTCCTTAAACATTGAAACACATTATGCCAAATCAATGTTGCAAAACTGACTAATGTTGAACAACACTTTGGAATGAAAAGATATTTCATAAAAGGGATGATAAATACATTATGTAATATGTTTCCATTTAATTAAAAAAGAAACTATTTGGTGCATGGAAACTACATGATCATGAGTGCTTTGTATAAAAAATGAACATTTTGGCCTTGGACAAGGAATATTGCATCCTTTTGTTATAGTTCTTCAAGATGATTAGATGTGAAAGTTTTTCTTTCTTTATATCACATGCCATCATTTGGAAATTACATATTGTGGTTGTTAAATGCACACAAATTCAATGCTACCTTTGTTATGTGGCTTCAAACATGTCTTGAAACTATTGTAACATTTTACAATACATGTACATATTTTTCACATTGAATGTATCAAATATATATTTGTTAATAAACTTTCTTAACATCCTTGGATTAAAAAGATGGAGATGTCCATTTCAATTAGGTTTCATTTTCATTTTGAAAAGAAAACTTCAATGTGAATAAAAGTCAAATTAAGACTTGATTAATTATCCAACACACATGAACTAACATACCTCAATACCATATCAAAATGCTCTTTTGATATCTCTATTGGACTTTTTGTTTGTCAAGATTGTCCTCATCATCAACTATTTATAGACCAACTCTTATACATTGAACAAATTATTTGGAAGTTTGGCTTTGACAATGCAACACAACAAACATACTAGCAAATCCCCTAATGTTCATTTCAATGTTACACCAATCACTACAAAATGAATTTCATCCTACGTATCCACACAAGGAGATTTACTTGGTGATTTACAATTTACCAATCACATTCACATTGACATTTCAATCTTAGTTAGTCAAGTAATTAAGTATTATTCCAACATTTTCTCACATTGTTAGTTTCAAGAAAACATTCAAATATATTAAAAGAACATCAACTTAGCTCTATGTTTTAGACCCAACCAACATTCAGATGTTTTCATAACCTATAATGATGTTGATTATGTTGTTGACATTGATGATTGAAATTCATGCTTTGTCACGCTTTGCTTTTTTTATGTTTTTATAATGGTCCAATTGCATAGGGAAGCTACAAACAAACAAATCATAGTTGTTTCAATTTGATAGAATTTGAGTACATTGCCACCTACCATTATCACTAAAGAAATCACATGGATGAGATAATTAATAGCAAATTTGGGATACCCACAACTTATTCATACTCATCTTCTATTTGACAACCAAAGTTCAATTTGACTATTGCACAACTCAAAGTATCACAAACATATGAAATATGTTGATGTTAAATTCCATCTTCTACAAACGAAACATACTTATCTGACATTGCAATATATTATGCGTCCATTACTAATTAAGTTGCAAGCCTATTCACGAGATCATTACTAGTGATAGATTCCAATGGCTTGGCATTTTATTGGGGATGATTCCTTTGTAGCTATATTTCATTTAACAACTAGATAGTGGGAGAGTTGTTTGTAAATGTACCCAAATGTGAAGTTCCTATCAAGTAGGAGTTTTGGATGATTTTGTCAAGAACACACATCTTTACTTTCTAGAGTTTTTCACTTTTGTGGGTCAAAGTCTTTTGGCTTGTTACACTTATTTATCTTTGACTCTTCTTTGTTACATTCTCCTCCATGTTTCAAAGATTGAGTTTTACAATAAAAGTTGCAAAATATTTGTATAGTTTTAACAATTGTAAATGCAAAAAACATTGATGAGATTGCAAGCTAGTTGATAGGATATTCTCTTGAGAAGTTGATGAACAGGTAGACACACATTTGTGTTGTAAATTGCTTCATTGATGTCTTATTGTCGAATGAATCGCTAACATGCTTAATCACAAAAGGTTTAGTTTGTTTACTAGTTGCTTGTTGTAAAATCATACAAAAAGTTATGAAACAATATACTCTTTTGTAACTAAGATTCATGGCCATCTTACCATACAGTTCATCATGAATTGCAAATCTTATGGGACAAACAATTGCAAGGTAAAATCATGTGTTTGAATGCACTTTAAAGAAATGATAATTGAACAATTGCAAATAGCCAAAAGATAAAACCTCATGTACTTGAAGGCATTTAAGAAGCAGTAATTGAACAAATGAAAATAGTTGAAAGCATATAAACTCCCGTGCTTGAAATGTTTACAGAAATGATAAACCAAATAAATTGAACAACGGAGAACAACCAAAAAGCATATAAGCTTGAAGTATTCTAGTAAATAATAAATGAAATAAATTGAATAGTTGAAATCACTCAAAAGCATATAAACTCATATGCTTGAAGGCTTTTAAGAAATTATAAATCAAACAAATTGAGAACACCCAAAAGCATGTAGACTCAATGTGCTTGAAGGCTTTGAGTAAATGATAAATTGAACAATTGAAAACACCCAAAAGCATATAAACTCATGTGCTTGAAGGCTTTGAAGAAATGGTAATTGAACAATTGAAAACACCTAGAAGCAAATGAGATTTACAGTACCTTTTCTCATGGTGACCCCTAAAATAAGTAGTATGCTTACAAAACTATTTGCAAACCTCTACATAGGCTTTGATTGTAACTTCTGGTCATTGTTTGTTGGCACAAAACTGTACATGGTCAAGCAAAAGTCTGTATAATCATCTGCTATCATCATCCCCTAGAAGAATTATAAACAACAGCACAACAAATTAAGCATAAAACAAGCAGCTAATCTGAATTTAGCAGAGTAAGAGAGACATCATACTATGTTACAAATGATTATGAGCAACTATGAAGAAAAATCATCTAATTCAGCTAATCATGATAATCCCACAGCTGCACCATGCGTGGGCTGGAAAGATCAGCATAATCCTGCAATTTTCCTCCAGTGTGAGTTTGTGCCAAAGGTCCACTGAAATTAGTCAAAGGTCCACTGAAGTTAGTCAAAGGTCCACTGAAGTTAGTCAAAGGTCCACTGAAGTTAAAAAGGGGTCCACTGAAATTAGCAAAAGACCCACCGGTCATTGAAGAGGAAGAAACTGGATCCACATATAAGCTTGACATGAGCTGTGATGATGCAGCAGGAGAGTTGGGTGTGGGTCCTGAGAAGCTCAATGCAGGAGTTACTGAGGAATTGAAACTTTCAGACTCATGATGATCAGTTGCTGTTTGCTGAAGAGGAGGATTAGCACCAGTTGGATTTTGCATTGGGTGTTGGGGCATAATTTGTTCAGATCTAAGCACCACCACTGCATCTGCAGTAGAAGCTTGATTCCCAATCTCAGAATCTTGATCTTGACCCATATTCATCCCTTGAACTTGACCCATAATTGGTTGGTTTTTGTGAAGATTAAGTTGTGTATTGAATCTGGGATGTGTGAAATTATGTGGCCGAATATTTTGTGTGCCAGAAACATGAAGAGCCTGTTGTGAAATGCCACCATGATTCCTTGTGGCTAACCATTTTGTGTAGTCATCATTTGTTGACTGCATAACACTCACAGGAGTTGTGGTCAGCATTGTAGGTGCAGCAGCACCAGCAGCAGCTCTGAATTCTTCAGGTGCAATATTATTGCCACCACCTTCAAGATGCTCTGAGTGTTGCAGTACCCTAGTACTTGATCGCAGCAAGTGGAGCATATCCTCAAGTTCATTGCTGTTATTTGAACTGTATGTGAATGGCATGTCAATTGGAGATGAGTTGTTTTCCAGATTCATTGGTGCTACTTGGTTCAAGTCATGTGGTGTGGAGGTTCTGGCATGAAAGTTCTGATTCACAGTAGCTGCTGCTGCTGCTGATGCATCACTTGAATCTGCAAGTCTCCTGCATAGTTCTTGTACTCGCAGGCCAACAGCTGGAGCTGAAGACATATCATATGTAATCTGACTGCAAGGAGGAGAAACTTTCTGTAGATTTGTTTTTTTCCTTCCTCCCTGGTGCTGCTGGTCAGAGCCCCTAGAGAATGCCTCCTGACTACAGCTGCTTTCAGCCATGCTGTTGGATGACCCTGAGTTGTTGGAGTCATGCTCCTCTACACGACATTCTCTAATTGCATTTGATCCTGCACCCATGTTGAATGCATCATCATCCTGGCGGCCAGGTGCCTCATATTCGTCTTCTTCCTCATTTTGGGTAAAATTCACCATAGTGATTTCAGACATGGGAGAGATCCCACCAGGTCTTGTACACTCCCAAACAGCTTTATTTAGCAAACTGTCACTGAAGCACCTCTTTGCTGCTTGCTCTGCCGCCTGCAACATCCCGAGCCCCTGTCATGATCACAATACTTAATGTCAGCTTCAATCTCTCCAGATTGTAAGTGCATTTCTATTATTGACATTGTTTTGACACTTCTCCAACGGAAAAACAAATGCCCACTAATGGCTGAAGAAAAGCTCAATAAGTACCATTCAGAAATTGCACTTGTAAGCACAATGTTACACTTTCACTCACCAATTTTACTACTTTTCACTTTGTGAATTTCAATTGGTGGAATTTTCTTTCCTACATTCATTTTGTTAATTAGACTACCTGGTGGGTGAATTGTTTTTCTACATTCATTTTGGCAATTTCGACTGTCTGACAGTTTTTTTTGGGTGCATTCACTTTGTCTAAGCTTATGGGTAGAAAGATAGGTGCACATGTGTGCATAAGATCTTGCAACTTTGTTGTTCAAGGCAGTGGCCCCTTATGGTGAGGTGGTGCAACTGTAGAGTGCAAAAATGGTAGGTACCTACCTCATTGCATCCAGATGATTGCGCCATAGTTCCAGCAAGGTCTTTCAGCAGCTCTGCAATGGGTTTATGAGTAACAGGATCAATGCCCATATCGCACAGCTTCTTCTTCAGCCGAGTGTTCCAGTGATTCTTTATATCATTGTCTGTTCGTCCTGGCATCTTTGCAGCAATCAAAGACCATCTGCCCAACAAAAGACAAAAAGCAAAATCAGCCAACACCACCCATTCTCAAGTATCACTCTTCCAAAAGAAGAACTCTTGCAAGTACACAAACCCAAAAGAAAAAAGAAAACACAAAACCTCTGCACTCAAAGCCAATATGTATGTTTGCGCAGAATGGCAATCTGCCAAAATTGCCATAGTCCATTACAACAAAAACTACAGAACATTCCATGATGTTATATCTCAATAAAATATCATTTCACTGAAAAATGAAACAAGTAACATTTGACATAACCACAACAATTACACATAGTTTGACACATGATCAACAAAACATAAACAAAGTCATAATCAAAATGGTTCACAAGGTGAACACTTATGTTTCTCAAGACATCAACATAACAGTTGAGATGTTTCACATGTTTAACGGAAAAACATAATCTTTGAAATGTTTCATTAGTGTGTGAGTGATATCTTTCTCCAACAATTAAAATTATGTTTCCACATGTTTTTTTTCCACAAAAGGTATAATAATTCCAATGCCAAAAATATGAAAGGGTACTAATTCCAACACTAAAAAAAATTGAAGTGATTTTTGGAAAGAAATTAATTATTTAAGCTAGTGAAATGTTTCCCATGTTTCATGGGAACTAATTATTTATATGTATGAGTCAATATGATTCAAGATTCCATGAATTCCGTTTATAGAGAGGTTCTAAGAGGTCACTAGGTTATTTGATTTTTTTCTGCCAGGAAGAATAATTGGCATTTGGAACTACTTATAAGTTGTAACTTAGGCAAGACTTAATCATAATAATAGTTCTGATGGTTGCGCTGATTGTTGAAATAGGATGTCATTCTTGAGACATCCAATTACTACAGATCACCATTTCGCAAGATTGCTGGCGCAATAGTTATTCACAAAAGAGGGAATGTAAGTAGCTTGAGGTAATCTCTTCCTCATTAGATCACTATTTCCCCAAGATTGCTGAACTAGTACTTATTAATGAAAGTGACAATTTACGTATCTCTAGGACTTATAGAAGGGATGAGGGAAACAACACATCTGCTAGGCTACCTACCTGGAAAATAAACAATTTGCTCTCTATGAATCTGGATTCTGCTACCATGAGGAGCATGGAGATCACCATTCCCCAAGATTGCAGATCCAATAGTTATTCACAAAAGAAAGAATGTAAATAACTTGAGGAGGTCTTCCTCATTAGATCACCATTTCCCAAGACTGCTCATCCAATAGTTATTCACAAAAGAGAGATTCTGTAAATGACTCGAGGAAATCTTCCTCACTAGATCACCGTTTTGCAAGATTGCTCATCCAATAGTTATTCACAAAGGAGAGAATGTAAATAACGTGAGGAAATCTTCCTTGTTAGATCACCATTTGTTAAGATTGCTGGCCCAGTAACTCTTCACAAAAGAGAAAATTCCTTGTGGAAGGGGTTATGGGAAAAACACAAAACACATTTGCTACCTACCTATCTGCTGCCATGAAAAGCATGGAGCTTGACAATGAAATCTTCCTCATTAGATCACCATTTCCCAAGATTGCTGACCCAGTAGTTATTCAAAAACTTCAGGAATTATGAAGGAGGGAACACATTTACTAACTACCCACCTGGAAAAGGACATTTTTTAGATCCGCCTGCTGCTACCTTAAATCCTCAGAATGGATCTAGAAAATGAGATCTTCCTCATAACCATTTCCCAAGATTGCTAACCCAGTAGTTATTCAGAAAACTGGAGGAATTACGGAGAGGGGAGGGGGAGAAACACATTTGCTACCTCTACTTGGGAAAAAGCAAAACATTCGCTGCCTACCTGCTGCTGCCATGAGAAGCATAGAGCTTCACAATGAGATCTTCCTCATTAGATCACCATTTCTCCAAGATTGCTGACTCAGTAGCTCAGAAAACTATGCTTTCAGAAAACTGGTATTCAGAAAACTTGAGGAATTATGGAAGGGGAAAGAAACACATTTGCTACCTACCTGGAAAAAAACACAGAACATTTTCTACCTACCTATCTGCCTACCTACCTGCTGCCATGAGAAGCGTGGAGTTTGACAATGAGATCTTCTTCAGCAGAGCTGAAGCTTCCATGGCGGATGTCCGGACGTAAGTAGTTGGTCCACCGCAATCGACAGCTCTTCCCACATCTCTGCAACCCTGCAGCAGCAGTGCACAATCAAATCATTAATTTCCCAATCATTCCCGTTGGAAATCTTACATAATTCTGGATCCGCCGAAAGTCCTTCACGAATTTTCTTTCTGTTGTATGTACAAGAAGAAATCTGCAAAGAGCAGCAAAACTTGGAATGTGAGTGAGATCAGATCGGCGGTCCAAAGGAAATTGCATTTCGAATTTCGAAATTTGTACCTGCTTTCTTGCCGACGCTGCGCCAATGTCCAGTACCATTGATTTCAACGTACAATCGCAGCTTCTCATCTTCCTCCGCTGTCCAAGCCCCTTTCCGAACATCCTCGACCTCCGGTTTCGACAGTCTCGTCATAATCCCCAACCCCCTCTGCTGCATAATGAAGATTAAGTGTACATTATATAAGGTGCAAATTGAGCAAATGCGGAAGACTTAGACACAAATCTGATCACAAAACTTCACATCCAGAATATGTTATTGCCAAAAAATTTGTAATGGTCGAAAAAACAAATTCACGCATCAAATCTCCAAAAGAAACACAAAGAAACAGATAACAGAGACAAAAGACTAAGATGCTCTAACTAGTCGGTATAACAACGATTTCTCTGGACTAATTGCCCAAGGAACCGGGTTGCAACAAATTGTTATTAGACAGACTGTAGGCGACTTAAGAGAAATGTTTCCTGCTGCTGAACACTACCTAAAAACACATTGATTTCTGGGCTAGTTCTCTCATTTCGTAAATGAAACAAGCTGATGAGAAAACATGAAAGCTAATGCAGGAAACAAAAGGAGGACTGGATATTGGTTGCAACAACCACAACAGCAACAAGAAGAAGAAGAAGAAGAAGAAGAATACGAGGGCAGATTGGAGATGCGAAATTAGGGGCTGAGAGAATGGATTTTTGTACAGATGTCGATCTTACACAGTTTCTGATGCTTCTAGTTCTTGTTTTCTTCTTCAACGCGATCCTTGCAGAACTGTAAACCCAAAGTGTGATTGGATTTGCAAGCGCGGAATCGATCCGCCCAGGTACGAGAGAGAGAGAGAGAGAGAGAGAGAGAGAAGAAGAAGAAGAAGAAGAGACAAAGGCACGCGACAAAACGGGAAGAGCGATCACGTCGACGACCACACCCTCACCCGCGCTTTTGACCTGTTGACCCCCGGTAGGAGGGCCGGGTCACCCGGTGGCGACAACCCCGTGCGAGTCATGTTCTTTGGGGTGGGGGGGGCTGCTGCCCGTGGTTAAAATTTTTGTCCAAGATTACACATTCCCGTACTCTAGATATTCTATAGATTAAATAAATAAATAAAATAAAATCTAGGTCTATATACGTATGCCGTTCAACAACTCATCCAAATTAATATTTAACTCCCAAGTTGAGCCCAAAATAAAATAAAATAAAATATTCAATTTGCTTATTTAAAAAAGAACTACACCAATGTCCGATTCTTGTGCCGGTTCCAATAAAAAGAGATAATGAACTCAGGTCCCGGTCACAAAAAAAAAACCTAACCCTAAACCTCCGGTTTCGACACCCCAAAAACTAGATACCCGCCAACAAACAATGTGGTTTGGACCCACGGTCATCAAATTGACTATTGATACCCTACCAGCCGGTTCTCTTTTTTTCTCTCTCTCTCTCTCTCTCTCTCTCTTTTTAAAATTTTTCCATAAGTGATTCCGTCGATAATCACCTAATATTGAAATTTCAAAATCTACTAACCTACCTGGATGAGCCAATTCTCATCCAGATGGCTCATCCAGGTAGGTTATCAATCTTTAAGTATCAATACAAAAAAAAAATTTAAAAATAAAAATAAAAATCATTATTTCCAGTTTTAAATACCATATAACCAGTGCTAAACTTGCATGTTAATTTGGTGGTTATTAATCCCATAAATTTCATCTAAATTAATCAATTTTTAAATTATTTGATAACTTACTTATACCCTTTTTTGATATTCATATTGATATTGATAACCTATGTTAAATTTCTGGTTTTATTTATGTGTGGAATCAGAACTGAAATGGAGACAATTGTAGTTTCATTTTCAGAACTAGATGAATGTTCT
>Ga0116229_10009602_pt1 | contig 14725 bp, 17 predicted proteins | sample S1TSphgellanicum_3_FD_87313 | JGI IMG/M metagenome (GOLD analysis project Ga0116229, IMG submission 87313) | Host-associated microbial communities from peat moss isolated from Minnesota, USA - S1T2_Fc - Sphagnum magellanicum MG | ecosystem: Host-associated > Plants > Peat moss > Unclassified... | reverse complement strand
TAGATAATCCGATCCAACCTGAAAATTCGGAGCACCCAGAACCTCACCCGGCGTTGTGGTGCCAATCACCTGCGCCGCGTTCTCATTTCGCGCGAACGCGGCAATCATCTCCGCCGCATTCCTGGTGTGTGTTCGTTAACCAGCAGCGCAATACGTCCGTGAAACGGCTTCACACCAAGCCCTTCGGTGAAAAGTCTGAATGACTGATCACGATTCACACCCTTAAATCGAAATGCCAGCGGCAGCAGCCAGAGCTTGCGCCGCGTAAACCGTCAAAGTCTTTTTTCTCGCTTCGTCTGGTGGTCCCGAGTCTTGACGAAGGCTTGCCGCAAAACTCACAATTCATCGCTTGGAGGATACCAGCGGCATTCGGATTCTGTCAATAAGCTTGGGCACCCAGGTTGCTATCTAGCAGGTGGGAACTTGGACAGTTTCCGCTGGAGCGATCTCCGATGAATGCCCAGCAAGCGCGCCGCCTGCGATATATTGCCATCGCAATCGGTAATTACGCGCTGCATATGCTCCCATTCCACCCGCGCCAGACTCGGAACTGTTTCCGGCACCTCCGCCGCATCTGTCGTCAAGCGCCGCAGAGCTTCATAGGCGTTCAAAATCTGGTCCGCATCTGCTGGCTTACTCAGGTAATGATCGGCGCCCTTCTTGACTGCCGATATGGCTGTGGGAATGCTTGCATAGCCGGTGAGCACGATGATGGTCATGGAAGAGTCGATGGCACGGAGTTCCTGAATAATGTCAAGCCCGCCGCGCCCCGGCATGCGCAGATCCAGAGTCACCAAGTCAGGACTTCGTTCCTGCGCAAAGGCAAGCGCACTCTCGCCATCAATGACGCTTTCTGCCTCCCAGCGGCGCTCGGAAAAAGCCCTGCAAAGGCGGTTGCGAAAGACCTCGTCATCGTCGACAACCAATGCCAGCGGAAGCTCTTCAGACTGCGGCATGGGACAGGTCCGTGGTCACCGATGCATTTCTGGCGGTCGGCAACAACAAGGGCAGCTTGATGGTAGCGGTGGTCCCACTCTCCGCGCTTGACTGAAACAACAACTCACCGCCCAGTCTTTCAGCAAAGGTCCTGACGAGAAAGGTGCCCAGTCCCATACCCTTACCGGGTTCCTTGGTGGTAAAGAATGGCTCTGAGATTCGACGCAGCACAGCAGCCGGGATGCCATGCCCGCGGTCTCGAACTTGAATTTGAATCGCTGATTGGGTTGTTGAAAACTCAAGAATAATGGGCCGGTTCTCGATATTGGCATCCAGCGCGTTTTGAATAAGTGCGGTCAAAGACTGGATTGTTGCTTTCACCGGCAGAATGGCTGTCATTGATTCTTCCAGCAGCACAACGTGAAGCAGCTTTCGCTTCGTTTCGGAAAACTGCGCGACAACGCTGGTCGCCAATTTTTCGATTGTTATTGCAGCGGCAATTTCACCCATCGGCTCCGCGCTCTGAACGCTCATCTGCTCCAGAATTCTTCGGCAACGGTCCACCTCCGACCGAATGAGCCTGGCGTCTTCCAATACAGCGGTGTTATTTCCGAACTCAGCCGCGTAGCGTTCCAGTTCTCTGGCCACTACGGCAATAGTGGCAAGCGGAGTTCCCAGTTCATGCGCCGCACCGGCAGCCAGCGTCACCAGCGAAGCCAAACGCTCGCTCTTCGCAACCTGATCCTGAAGCGTCAAGACTTCCTGTTCCCTGGTTCGAAGCGCATCGGAAATCTTGCCCGTAAAGAAGGTAGTCAGACCCGCCGCAATCAGGAACGCAACCCACATTCCCACAAGGTGCGGCGACAGGCCTTGGTCCACATGATGAATAGAGAAGATGACCGATTCCGCATGAAAGAAAAACAGCAGGCCAAAACAGAAAGCAGAAAGCACGCTGAGCGCGCGGGTCCAGACTTTTCGTAGAACTACGGCCGAGAGAGTGATCAGCACCAGATAGATCAGGCTGAACGGATTCATAGGGCCGCCGGTTAACCCAAGTACCGCCGTTAAGCAAAGCGTATCCAGACACAGCACGGCGCCTAAAGTCTCCTGGGGAAAGCGAAAAGGAATCGATTTCAGGCGGCTTAAAAGGATATTACTCAACAAAACAATGGCGACGGGTGCAAGCGTCCACATCACTGGAAATTCCAGCCGAAAGCCATACGCCATACCGAGAATAATGGCCGCTTCCCCCGCTACCATCCCGTAGCGAAGTCTGAAAACCCAAGGGAGGGCGAGATTTGGTGCAAGATCAGCCGCAGTGGCGGCGGTCTGCGTGGTCTGCCTGGCAGATTGGCTGCTCATACTCTTTTCTGTCATCCTACGCCAGAACTGCCCGTTTTAAGCTGCGACAATTTGCCGCACCGACGGCTGCAAGGCGCTGACTTAACATATAGACTTGCTTGCTGCGGGAACTGAGATTGGGACTGGCCCATGCGACGTCTGACTTGGTTCCTCATTGGAGCCGTCACCATCTTGCTCCTTGCCGGAAGCGCCATTTTTGTCTGGCTGATGCCCCTGGCCCAAGGCTTTAGCACGCGTGTCCCGCCAAACGCCATGGAAAGCTGGCTGGCGCGCCGCATCCGACATATGTCTGTCCCAGCCAGCGCAAAGGATTTGACCAATCCGGTTCCGAACTCTCAGCAAGTGCTGGCGCAGGCCCGTGCTCATTGGGCAGACCACTGCGCATCCTGCCATGCCAACAACGGCAGCGGCGAAATTGCCATGGGAAAACAGATGTATCCGCCCGCACCGGATATGAGAAAGCCCGAGACGCAAACTTTGACAGACGGAGAATTGTTTTACGTCATCCAAAATGGAATTCGCTTCAGCGGAATGCCGGCCTGGGGTAGCGGCTCGGCGCAGGACACCGAGGATTCTTGGAAGCTGGTGCGATTCATCCGTCACCTGCCCGTTATGACCACAGATGAGGAACAGGAAATGCAGGGTATGAATCCCAGAACGCCGGATGAACTGAAGGAAGAACAGGAAGAACAAAATTTTCTAAACGGGGGAAATACAAATGAACAGCATCACCACCATTAGGACCAGAATCCAGATCGCCCTCTTAGCCTTGGCGTGTCTGCTGCTGCTATCCACAACAGCGAGCGCTCATGGCGACGAAATTCATGTGATTGGCATTGTCAGCAAGATTTCCCCCACTGCAGTCTCGGTGACCACGAAAGACGGGAAAATTGTCGAAGTGAACTTTGGCGATAAGACATCGTATCTGCGCCTGAAGCAGCCGATCGAAAAGAGCACCATCAAAGTCGGCGACCGTGTCGTTATACACGCCGTAAAGGTGAAGGAAAATCTAGTGGCGCATACGGTTGAGATTGGCGCGGTGCAGCATTGACAGGAGACCGTATGACAAGAAGAACTCTTGGCGCCGCTTTGGTCGCCGGTGCTGCTGCCGCCTCAGTGTCGGCCGATGAGAAAACGAAATTTCCTTTGCCACCCGGCTATTCAATCGGCGACATGGGCGGCCTGAAACATTTCGTTCCGCCCAAACCTGAACATATCGTCATGCTGATCTATCCCGGCATGACCGCACTGGATTTAATCGGTCCGCAACAGGCTTTCGGATATCTCATGGGCGCAAAGGTTGATCTGGTTTGGAAAACCTCCGAACCCGTCATCAGCGATACGGGCGTGACGATTACCCCGTCTGCCACCTTCAATGAAATTACCAAGCCTGCCGATCTGATCTTCGTCCCCGGTGGCGGAAAGGGGACCGTGGCGCTGATGACAGACCAGGCCGTCCTGGATTTTCTGCTGCAAAGCGCCAATGGAGCGCGATATATCACCAGTGTGTGTTCAGGTTCACTGGTGCTGGGTGCCGCTGGCCTTCTGCGCGGCTACCGGGCGACAAGTCACTGGGCGGTGCGCGATGTTCTGCCCACGCTGGGAGCTGAATTGGCAAGCGGACGAGTAGTGGAAGACCGAGACCGCATCACCGCTGGCGGAGTGACTGCGGGAATCGATTTCGGTCTCTACCTGGCCGCCAAGCTTCGCGGCGAAGACTATGGAAGGAGCCTGGAACTGATGCTGGAATATGATCCGCATCCACCCTTCCATTCTGGCACCCCGGCAGAGGCCCGTGCCGATATACGCGACCTTATGACCCGAATGTACGCGCCGCTTGCGAAAGCCGCGCAGGCTTCTGCCGAGAAAGCAAAGTCCCGCTGGGCCAAGTCCTAGCTCCTGACCGTTTCTGCTCGAACGTGCCCGTTCAATCGAACATTTACTCAGCACCATGTTCTTGGGTTCGGACCAGCCCGAAAATTCCTATCTCTGTGTCCTCTCCAGACTTGCCACAAAACATCACCTGACACCAAACATCTGCAATTGTTGATGGCATAGGTCTTATATTGGCTTCGCCGAGCTACGCGGTCATCTGACATTTGCTGATTTGGTCGCTGGTGGTCCGCTTAATCAAAATGGCACTCCAATTATGCTGGCCGGTGCAGGGGGCAACCCCACTGGTGGCGTCCCGGCCAAAGCAGCCTGCCTCATAAAGTACCGGTAGTGTCAGCCAACTTGGTGCCGTACTCGCAAACTTTATTTTCCAGTGCGTGTCCGAAATTGCCGATTTTCGAACTCTTGGTAGTAGGGGGACAAATACGGAATTACTGCGGTGACGAGCATCATGGGCAGATTTCCACAGCTTTATTTGCTGATCGCTTCAACATTTTTGCGATTTTCACCCCGCTATATAGTGTACGGCTCCAGACGAGAAAATATTCTGCACGTGCGTGTCCGAATATGGCGCTGCCAAACCCTTTACTTAGAGGGCTTCCAATTCGAAGGCCGCCGTTGCGGCTCACTTAGTTGAGGGACTTGATGAAAATTCAGAATTCCACTAACACCTTGCGCTTGAATTCGCCTCATAGAAATTGGGCGCAAAGCTTGATATATGCGCGGCAACCTGATCGGTTCGCATCACGATGCTGGCTTCGGAGGCGCTGTTTGGCATCTGTGAAGACGTTTGACTACCTGGCGCTATGCTTGCCGGACTGTAAAAAATTTGTGTTTTTTGTCACAGAGGTCCTCCCTGGAAGCTTATCTAGTAGAGGGCAAATTTACGATTCCCACCAACTCAGGCCGAACTTCTGAATATTTCTTTTGCTTTTCCTGGCACGGAGGGCCTTCGCCGTGGCTTACAGAGTGAGAGGTAAGAAATATTTTGGCGAGTTTGTGGGTTTCGCCTTTTTGAATGCTTCTGGGTAAGTAGGGACCCAATTCGAATTTGAGAGCGGGTCAGGCTAGCAAAACAACGAGACGGAAGGAGAATATCTTGTTCGAGGATGACGAAACTGTGGAGCGAGAAAACGCAAATTGGCGAATCTATCAAGACGGACTCGGTGTCGAACTGATTCGGCGTGGCGAGTTGCCTGAAATCAACGCACGCTGGGAAGCCCACTTGAGTCACATTAAGATGGTCGATATTGTTGCGCTTAAGAAAGCATTTTGGCTTACAGAGCAGGACCCCAAAGAGGGAGGGACCGCAACACTGGTGGAGGCCTTTTTCAAAATGTTTCAGGCTGGACTGATTGAGGCATCGAAGAATTGCGGTTGCCATTGCCATTGCGCGGCCAACCTCGCCGAGCAAAAGGCGGAGGCTTCTTCAGCTTGTGCGAGAGGAGCCACGGCCTGATTCAGCAAAACCAGGCCGCCGCTCTTAACCTGCACCATCGCTTGCCTTTCGAACTTGAGTCTTGCCCGATCCGTGGCAGGCAGGACAACTGATCATCCAGGGGCACTTCTTGGATGCTCGGGTGTACCCTTGTCGGATGTCATGAACGGACCCGGTTCCGCGGCACAGCTAGGGGTAGTAGCCACATCCAACCAAAACCTCCTTTAAGGAATGGACTCAGGCCACTATCAGCCGGAGAACGGACGATTCCGGGGCTCTCGATACCCTGTTTGTCGATAGTTAAGAGAGCGCTTGCCCACTTGCGGGAGTGATAGGCGAAACGCGAGAACGGCGCTGGGCGTTTTGACCAGCCCGTCCTTGCCTTGTTTGAATTCTGTCCGCTGGGTCTACGCGGCACCATGTCCCATTGTTGTGTAGGTTGCGCGCCGCGCCCAGCGCGCGCCGACAACCAAAGCGAGTGGCCCAATTATCATCACCGCTATAGCCCCCCAGTCGAGCCCGTGGCCCCGCATGATCAATGCGGACGTCACGACCGACGTTAGACCATAGCCAGCGAGAAGAATTCGGCGATATTGGTCGAGCGGCTGCGAACTGCGGCCCACCTCGCGCATCAAGCGCTGGTCGAAATCAGGCGGCAGGCTCGGGACAGGCGCGGCCATGGAACGCCGGAGCAAACTATCGATCCCGGCTTCGCGAGGTTCCATCTCACTCACAAGAATATCCTCTCTCTTTCAGCATGCCATGGAGAAGTTGGCGCGCGCGATGCAGATACGATTTGGCAGTATTCTCAGGAACGCCGAGCAAAACGGCGATTTCGCCAACTCCTGTGTCGAGCCAGTAGTACAGTCGCAAAGCCGACTGGTAGACCTCGGGGAGCGTTCGAATACACTCGGCAAGGGCTTGATCGCGCTGCGCCGTCTCCGCTTGCCGGTGTGGTCCTGATCCCGGAGTCATCGCGCGATGAAGAACTGTCTCGTCAGCGTGCGGGTTTCGGAAGCGAACCCGCGCTTTCAGGTTCACCGCCTGGTTGAAAGTGATCCGGTATAGCCAGGAGCTAAATTCGGCCTCGCCGCGAAACGACTCGATCGCGTGGTGAACCTTCAGAAATACCTCTTGTGCCACGTCCTCCGCCTCGGGAATGAACTCCCGGCCTAAAATCGAAACCGCGAGGCGAAACACGTGAGCACTATGCCGGCGAACCAGTTCCGCGAAAGCTTGCTGGTCGCCGCTTTGCGCGCAGGCCACGAGTTGGGAATCGCTCTCCACCAGCGTTTAGCGCCGAGGCTCGCCCTTCAGGAAATGGAAGGCAATCAGGCCCACGCCCAAAAAAGCGAGCGGCAGAGGAAATACCCAATCACCGCGAGACGCAGCGGGAAGATTCAAATAGAGCATGATCATGGCTCCAACCGAAAGACTGAAAAAAACCGTTCCCATAATAGGGAGAACGTTCGGATCGGGCGGACGACGATCCAGCGCTGGTTCCAACGGAAACTCCGGCAACGGTATTCCTTTTTCCATCGCCGCCATCCGCTCCTGATGAATGATCTCCATCCTCTTCTGCCGGCCGCGTTGCGTGACGTAACGATAGCCAACAATGCCCCCCGCCAGCGCGAGCGTAACTATTCCATCGCCGATTGTGTAGCTCATTTCTCTCTCAACCTCACCCTTAGGACAAGGTGTGTCGCGAAGCGGTTGCAGCGGGCCAAACAAAACTTTTGATTGGCATGACGAGCCGTGGAGGACAGAAACTAAGTTAGGCATACAATCGCGACTGCGCAGAATGAGGATACTGCGCAGTTTTTCTTCTCTCGGGAGGCTCTATGGCGGGACGAAACCGGCCAAAACGCCGGAAAGTGCGTGGTAATTCGACAAAGGCGCAATTTGCGGCGGGGTTAGCTGACATCATTTCGGAGAGGACGCGGCTCTGGCGCAAGCACCATCTTGGATATGACCAGACCAAATACGTAGTCGATTAGGCGCTCCGCCTGAAACTGCAACCGGTCGGCAATCGCCGGAGAACTGTGAAGCGTCTTGACAAATCGGAAGTGGAACGGCTGATCGGTAGCACATACCAGTCCCATAACAAGTACGGCCTCATGATTAAGACGCTCTTCCTGAGCGGGGCGCGCGTGGACGAATTCGTCCACATTCAAGTCGAGGAGTTGCATCTTGACGGCGACCCGCCGCAGATCTATCTCAGCCATTGCAAGGGATGTTATCCCCGGTTTACAACGACCGCAATTTGCCCGGTTTTGTAGTTGAGGTTTGCCGGCCATCGGCGGCGACGCGATAGGTACTCTAAATTGGTCTCTACATTTTCGGTTGCTCTCTCCGCCGCCTGGCGTTATCATCTGGCTGCGCCAAATGTTCACCACCTTGCAGAAGGAAGATCGTTTGTTGGCGGTGCTCCGATCGCTGCATGGCGGCGTGTATCTCACGTGCCGGGCTTCCAACTTTCCGAACGCCAGCTTCGCGCGACCCAATGTGGCGCATTGCGAAAGGGCCATGGTTAATAGCGTTGGCAGGTTTCAGATCGCGACCGCATCGTTCAGCCGGAACACCAAATACACTCGATCTTTCACCTCTCCCGTTCACGCTGACGGCGTAGGAGGGTCGGTTATTTTCTAACCTGGCGACCGCCAACCCGGCTTTGTGAGCGCCTGAACGTGGAGTTGTATGGCGTTGTCCCATACGTGTGTTCAAAAGCCAATGCAAGAGGCATTTTGCCAATCGTATTGACTACAAAACCAGCGGGAATGCGGTCATTTTATTCCGGCGCTAACAGCAAGAAAGAGTCGAATCGGTATGTGGCGATTCTGCCCGCATTGGCGCAGGAGTTGCGGACGAATTTAAATGGGCGGCGTAGCGGCTTTCTCTTCGAGACCAACCGGAACGACCGTTACTCCGCGCGGACCGTGCAATCGGTTGTGAAGGCCGCAGCTCGGAAAGCCAGCATTGACAAGCGCGTCTACCCTCATCTGCTGCGTCATTCGATTGCAACGATTCTGCTGGATTCCGGCGAAGTGCCCATTGACCAAGTGCAAAAGTTCCTGGGACACTTGCAAATCTCCACCACCCAGATCTACGCCGAGACCAGCATTCGAGCGCTGGGAGAGAATTATCTGTGCGCCATGAGCGGCGGAAAGCGGTGATTTTTGTGTTTTAGGAAGGAAGGCGTGTTGCGCGGACGCGAATTTGGCGACCAAGTACATACGTTCAGCTGCCTTTCAGTTCTGCATAACGCCGTGGTTGCCTAGAACATTATTCAGATCGGCGAGATTGTCGGCCAGCTACGGGCTGACGGACACGAGATTGATAACGAAACCCTGAGCCACGTCACGCCGCTGCTTCGCAAACACATCAATCCGTTTGGACGGTATCATTTCGATCTGGACCGCATTCAAAAACCGCTGGCAAGATCAGCGGCGAGTCCTTAACGGAGGTTTTCGGTTGGATGTGGCCACTACCCCCTGAAGGACGTTAATGGCTTCTGCCTCTGCATAGGACGTCTGCCTGCATGCTTATGTGGCGGCTAGAAATCGCTTCTTCCAGTTCTTTCCGACCTTTCGCCGAGTGCCCCGGTGCATCCCGGTCGTCAGCTCCTCTTAAATTGCAAACCTTTCAGTATAGTACTTAAGTTTGTCAAAGATACAGCACTAGAATTTCTCGGCAGCTGCTAACCGATCAGGATTTTGCAGTCGCCAGTCAAGAATCCGGTTGAGCCGGTCCTCGTAATCGCTGATGGCCTTGGCCTTCGCGTCGTCCGTCTGAGCACTACCAAAGGCTTCGTCGCGCACTTTCTGAGCCAACTCTAAATAATCAGGCCACGGGTAAGGCCATACCATCATGGACTTCTCAAGTTCGTCGATGTTCATTGATCACCAGCATATCGATTTGGACGGGCAAAAAAGGAAGATAGCCAAAAGAACCAACAACACAAGGGCTCAATCAGACTGGCCAATTTCTAGGATCTACTCCACCGGCAGTTCAATCACAAATTTGGCCCCATGGTCGCTATCCTCGACCCGAATCTGTCCGCCCTGCGCCTGGACTGCCCAGTCTGCAATCGCAAGCCCCAAGCCCGCTCCGCCCGTCTGGCGAGTCCGTGCCTGATCCACCCGGTAAAACCGGTCAAAGACCTTGCTCCTATGCTCAAGCGGAATGCCAGGCCCGCTGTCACTCACGGTCACGGTCGCGCGGCCGGAAGCGGCGCTTCCCACAACCACGGACACTTTGCCGCCATCGGGCGAATACTTCACGGCATTCTGCAAAACATTGATAAGAGCCTGGCGCAAGAGCAACCGGTCTCCGCGCACCCGCACTGACTCTTCGCCCGAGACCGACACTTTTTGGTGCCGCTCCTCCGCCAGGACCCCCACCAAGCCGACAACCTCTCGTGTCAAGTCGAGCGGAGAAAATTGCGAAACAGAAAGCTCTATTCGGCCCTCATCCGCGCGCGAAACAGTCAGCAGGGCCTCCACCAGATTAGTTAAACGAGTTACTTCCTCCAGCATGCTTCCAATGGTCTCCTGATAGCCGCTGGCAGTTCGGCTGTTTTGCAAACCGACTTCGCCCACGCTGCGAATGGCTGCCAGCGGAGTTCGCAGCTCATGGGATGCATCGGCGGTAAAACGGCGCAGGCGGTCAAAGGATTGCTCCAGCCGGTTCAGCAAGGTGTTGAAAGACGTGGCCAAGTGGCCGAGTTCGTCGTTAGGATTGGCAATCGGCAGCCGCTCGTTCAGCCGTTCGGCGGTAATACGTTCGGCCCGGTTTGCCATGTCTTGCAGCGGCGACAACGAACGCCGGGACAACTGGTAACCGAAGAAACCAGCTAAGCCGAGAAGCACCGGAAGAGCCGTGCCCGAGGCTGTGAGAAATTCCTGAATCCGGCTCCAGATGGCCGCCTGCTCATATCCAAGGCGAATGATAACGGAGCGCCCTTGCAGGTTGTGACGGCGGCTGACGAGCACAATTCGCTGGCCGTCTTGCAGGCGGGACGAACGTTCGGAGTAACCGTTAACGCCTTCTCCCGTGAACGGCGCCTTATCCAGAAAATTGCCGCCAAGACGCTCGTTCTTATAGATCACTCCCCCTTCTGGAGTGATCACTTCCAGAAGCCGCTCCAGCACGTATCGTGATTGCGCGTGATTGTGATAATCCTCATTTAGCGTCAACCGTCCGTCGGGCTGAAATGAGAGCAGCCCTTCCACTGTCTCCACATCCTGAACGGCAAACCGGGTCAATTGATGAAAGAGCTGGAAATACAGAACGAATGAAGTTCCGGCAACGAAGAGGAGCAGCATGGCGGCCAGCACTCCGACATACCAAATGGTGAGGCGGACACGCAAAGGCAAGGAATCGACCGGTCGCACTACGTTTCTTCCTCGCGCAGCACAAAGCCCAGGCCGCGAACTGTGTGCAGCAGCTTGCGGCTGTAGTTATCGTCCAGTTTTTTGCGCAGGTGATTGACGTGGACGTCGATAACGTTGTCCAAAGATGTGTGACGCCCCGGCTCCTTCCAAACATCGCGCACCAGCATCTCGCGTGAAACGACGCGGCCTTTGTGGCGGAACAGGTATAGCAGAATTTCGAATTCTTTGGCTGTCAGATCGATTCGCCGGCCGCCCCGGTTCACGCTGCGGCGCGCAATATCAATCTCCAGATCTCCCAGACGCGAAGGTGCAAATGTCTCGGTCGCCCCGCGCCGCAGCAAGGCGCGGACGCGCGCCTGCAATTCGGGAAAGGCAAAGGGTTTTACCAGATAATCGTCCGCACCGCTGTCGAGCCCGCGCACGCGGTCTTCCACGGCATCGCGGGCAGTTAGCAAAAGTATCGGCATCAGGTGACCCATTTGCCTGACGCTTTTGAGGATCTCGAATCCGTCGCGGCCGGGCAGCATGACATCTAGAATGGCCAGATCAAACCGCCCCTGGCAGAGCTGGTAGAAACCGTCTTCGCCTGAATGCGCGACAGAAACGGAATAATCATCCGCCTCCAAACCCTCCTTCACCGCTTTGGCGAGTTTCGGCTCGTCTTCAATGACCAGAATCCGCACAGACTTATCTCTTTATAGAAGCATTTGGCAGCGGTGGCAACTAAAGAGTTTCTTAATTTCAGCTTCAGAAACTCTTCAGGGAATCTTAAGTTGTGGCGGCTCCGGATTGACTGCAACATGGAAATGTAATGAACCGCAGCCTACTTTTCGCCGCTACTTCCGTCGCTCTGCTGTGCTGGAATGCCTTTGGCAAAGACAAACATCCAAAGAAAGCGGATGACGCGCCGCAGGACCAGATTGAGGTGGTGGCGCATCTGCCTTTAACGGGCGGTCCCGTGACCGGTTTTCTGGAGACGCAGCATTACCGGCGCAACTATCTGTATGCCGAACATGAATCGGGTCAAACGGCATCGTTAATCGATATCACCAGCAGCACCCAGCCCTCGCTGTTGGCCGATATTTCGTCTGGCAATCTGGTGGCCGTGGCCGGCAACGCGGCACTCGTCAGCAGCCAGGTATCTTCCGCGTCTGCTCCAGTTGTGTCCCAGACATTTCGCATCATGAGCTTTGCCGATCCGGTTCATCCGGTGGTGAAGCAGCAGTTCGACCGTGTCACCGCTCTTGCGCGGGATGAAAAGCGTGGCCTCATTTTTCTTGCAAACGATGCCGGTATCTGGATTTTGCAGCAGAAGTTTGCGCAAGATCCCGAAGCGGAAAAAGAGTGGGAACACATGATGCTGGATAACCGCTAGGGTCAGACCGATAAACCCATGCTGAAGCCCGGACTGGCGAGCAAGGTGACGATTCACCTGAATGACGATACCAGCTCAAGCACCAGTTTTCTTTACGAGCAGGTATTCCAATTTCTTTACGACAACGGAGTAGCGGGTGCCACCCTTACGCGCCCTCAGGCTGGATTTGGCAGTCATCATCATAGCCACTCACGCGACTCCTACGGCCCGTCTGGCAGTCACTTGCCCGTGCAGATACAGTTCATTGATTCGCCCGAAGCAGTCAGCCGGCTTTTGCCCGCGCTTTGCGATCTGGTCAAAGACGGACTGATTGAAATGCAGGACACCACCGTCATCAAAGCTGCGCGGATGGGAGATTCCGTCTAGGTGCGCCACTCCGCTCTGTTTTTCCTGCTGCTTACCAGCTTGAACGGGCAGCAGACTCCAGTGAATCTGACTCTGGCGCAGGCTGAACAGCTTGCGTTGAAAGCGCATCCGCGCCTTGCATCTGGCGCATTGACCGCTGAAGCGGCTGGCAAGTTTGTGTCGGAAGCAAGATCAGCTTACTATCCAACAGCTTCCATTAACTTGACGGCTGCAGCGGCAAATGATGGAACGGCGCTAGGGGCGGGTAACCTGCAAACATCAAGCCTGAACAGCCGCTTTGCTTCGGGCGTGAATATAGTTCAGCTTGTCACTGATTTTGGGCGCACAAACAGCCTGGTCAGTGCGGCCCATTTTCGCTACCAGGCGGCCAATGATAATGTCCTGAATATCCGGGCGCAAATTCTGCTGGCCTTGCGGCGCGCCTACTTTGGCGTGCTGAGCGCTGACTCCGTGCTGCGGGCAGCGAAAGCAACATTGCAAAACCGAGAGCTGACGCTGCGCCAGGTTTCGGCGCTGGCGCAGAGTTCGCTGCGTTCCACGCTGGACGTCACTTTCTCTCAAGTTCTGGTCTCGGAGGCGCAGTTAGCGGTGGATCAGGCTGAAAATGATGCGCAATCCAGCCGTGCGGCGCTGGCGGCCACGCTCGGTTCGGATGCTGTTCCCAACTATGTTTTGGAAGATCAAGCGGCGCCGTCGGCCCTCAGTCCCGATGTTCCGGCATTCGTGACGGAAGCTCTGCGAGATCGTCCAGACTTCAATCTGCTGAAAAACAATCGTGATGCCGCCTGCCAGATGGCTCAGGCGGAGAAGAAATTGAGTTATCCCACGGTCAGCCTCCTGGCCACCGCGGGCGCTATCCCAGATCATGACCACACCATTGCGCGCGACAACTATGAGGCCGCTGGAGTGAACGTCAATATTCCGGTATTGAACGGCGGTCTGTTCGCGGCACGCAGGTCTGAAGCGCTCTTACGGGTACAAGCGGCTGATAACGATGTGAAGGATCTCTCAATAGCAATCTCCAGAGATGTGCGCGTCGCGTGGCTGAATGCCAATACCGCGTTTCGCCGTCTCGATGTCACCACGCAGTTAGTGGAACAATCCAGAAAGGCCGTGCATCTGGCGCAGGCTCGTTACGATGCGGGACTTGGCAGCATTGTGGAACTGAACCAGGCGCAGTTGAGCGAACTTTCGGCTGAAATTAATGCGGCCGCGGCCAAGTATGACTATCTTAGCCGCCGCACGGAACTCGATTTCACTACAGGATCACTTCGATAAATGCCCGCAAAACTCTGCTTCCTTTCCCTGCTGCTGATTGCCGCCATGGTTCTGACAAGCTCCTGCACGAAAGAAACTGCACAAGTTATGGCGGCAGACCAGACCACCACTATTGTTCCCGTCGCCAAAGTGGTGCGCAGCAATCTGGCCGACAACCTGATTCTGACCGGCGAATTCATTCCTTATCAGGAAATTGATGTCATGGCCAAAGAAGCCGGCTACATCAAGAGCATTCGCGTGGATATCGGGGACCGGGTAAAGGCGGGCGAGCTGCTGGCGGAACTAGAGATTCCGGAGATGCAGAACGACATGGCGCGCGCCGCGGCTGGTGTGCAAGCGGCCGAAGCCGATATCTCCAGAGCAAATGGCGACCTGCGTCAGGCCCAATCAAGCTACGAAATTGCCGACCTTTCCTATAGGCGTATCGCGGATGTCCTGAAAAAAGAACCGGGGCTTGTTCCGCGGCAGGAGGTGGACGTCGCGCACTCCAAGCAGTTACAGACGGCGGCGCAGGTTTCCGCCGCGCAATCGAATCTGGAGACAGCGCAGCGGAAATTGGCCATGGCCCAGGCCGAACAGGCGCGCTGGGGAACGATGCAGAAGTACACCATCATCTCGGCCCCATTCACTGGAGTGATCACGAAACGCTACGCCAATACGGGCGCAATGATCCAGCAAGGCATT
>Ga0116229_10009601_pt1 | contig 14728 bp, 14 predicted proteins | sample S1TSphgellanicum_3_FD_87313 | JGI IMG/M metagenome (GOLD analysis project Ga0116229, IMG submission 87313) | Host-associated microbial communities from peat moss isolated from Minnesota, USA - S1T2_Fc - Sphagnum magellanicum MG | ecosystem: Host-associated > Plants > Peat moss > Unclassified... | reverse complement strand
ATGCTCTCCTTGTACACTAAGAAATTTCCTGGAGGTTTTTAGTTTTTACAAGGTATAAGAACATCTTCACTAGCAAGTTTATAATGGCATGGACATAATAATCTGGATGACATGTTATGTTTTCCAAGTAGAGATTAGGGGTTTTTTTTTTAAAATTGATATAATTTTTTTGATAAAATTATTCCAAAATGGTGAATTATTTCAAAATTAGCAAAATTAGTCAAATTTACACTAGGAAAACAAAACTTTCCAAAATTTTCTCAAAATTTTTCATCAAAAATGATAAAATTTGTTGAAAAAAAAAGGCTTGTAAAGATGAAAAAATAGTTAACACACTTTCTTACATATGTAAACATTAGAACAAAACAAACATCATGTTGAGATGTCCCAAACCATGGCCATGGTTCATGCTTGGTATTGTTGGAAAGCACCCAATGATTAGCCATACAATGAGATGTTTTGTAATGTTTAGAGCTGAGACCTGCCGTGCAAGAGTTACACTGAACAATTTTGTCATTGAAATGGTGGAAACAAAAAACCACCAAACACTTGAAAGACTATTACCAAACACTCAAAAAAGTCTTTGAAAGTCGCTCTATTGCCTTTGTGGTTCCAAGATTATTTGTAGATCATAAGGTTGCGCTCTTATAGCACTTTAAATCACTTAAATTGAACAAGAAATGAGAAAGTTATGAGCATTGAAAGTAAGAGGGGGTAGAAGAGAAGAAAAACACGTTTTATAACTTGCAAAAAGCTTATTTCTCTTCTTGCTCTTGTATAATTACTCCTTTTGCCTCTGCTGTGCAAAGACGAATTGAAGAGCTCAAGTTAGCGCTCGCATAACATTTTAAATCACTCAAAATGAAGAAGAGATGAGGAAGATATTAATAAAAAACCCTCCAAAAATAATTCTCACATCCAAGTTTTAGTTACTAACTTTTTTTTTGTTCCAAACCCCACGGGGACTACAAGTAGGTGGGAAACTAATAATAGCAATCCAGTTGGACCAATCAAACCATCTACCCAATCAGAAACACGGAGCAGCAAGTCAATAAATAAATACGATTCGACTGTGTTTATTATTAGACTATTCCAGAGTTTGGAGGGGCTCCAAAAGTGATGCATTTTTTAATTATTTTCAGGACCCCAGCCGTCTTCCAGTAGAGATACTGGATAAGACTGATGAACCTCATCCAAGATTTTCTAGTGCAGGGTCACATTACTGAGCACTGGTGGAGATGCTCTTAGATAAGAGATACCCCGTATGTATTTACGAGTACACGGGGGAAAGTGCATACGACAAGTAAAAATACAACGACAAACCAAAACCCCGGAAGTATGTACGAACAAGTTTCATACGTATGGATTACGGTTACATACTCGTATACGTACATTTCAAGTCCGTAACTGTCTCGCATCCCCCCGCCGGCTTGCAAGATCCTCCTGTCGATCCTCCGCTTCCGCAACCCTCGTACTCCGTCGCGCTCCTCCTCTTGTTTCTGCGACGAATTACTTACCCCCCCCCTCGCAGGTGTTTTTTGCTTCTGTGATAATCAAACACGCGGCTCTTTGTTTTCTGCATTTCTGTCTCTGTATCTACTACAAGCAGAAAAAAAAATTATTTCTAAAAAAAAGAGAGAAAGAAACCTCCGCCTCCCTTTCTTCTTCGTCAGAGAGATGATGCTGGTGAAAAGGCGGTCGCAGTCTGCTTCTGCTGCGGAAACTTCGATGATACGGACGGCTAGAAGGTGCCGAGCAGGAAAGATCGGGTTCCGATAATCCAAACAGTGATGGAGATCGCAATCGTGAAGCTGTTGTATGGTTTTCGTAATTGAAGCACCTCTGGTTCTTCTTCTTCTTCTTCTTCTTCTTCTCTCTCTCTCTCTCTCTCTCTCTCTCTCTCTCTCTCTCTCTCTCATCGGAATCGGAATCGGTGGTTGCTCTATTTGCATCCGGGGTTCATTTTCTGATCCAACAAAAGTGCGTTTCTCGGATTTTCATTTTGTTCGACTCGGGTTTCCGATTTGCATTATTGTTCGGGAATTTTGATCTCAAAATTCTTGATGCCAATGTTTCACAATTGACGCTCATCTGGCTCCCGAGTAGCGTCTGTAAACGGCGTTGGTTCTTGTACTCTTTTTTGTTGGTATCACTGTTTCTGTTTTTGCACCGACCGCTTTTTTTTCTTCTTTCCTTCTGAAGCTTATTACTGTCTGTGACCTTAGTTTCTTCTGTCTGTTGAAACACTCTACTCTGTTCGTGACTCTGTAGTGTTCATCTCTGCGACTTCGGTACCTGGCCTTCTTGGCCCTTCAGAGTTTTTTGCAGTGTCTGGAAAGTAGTTTTGTTCTAGGTTTTCGTGGTCAGGGCACTTCGAGTTTTCGCTTCTCCGATAAGCAGATTTGGCTCTAGGATTCTTCTGAGAACAATTTTAGTTCGTAGGAAGGAGGGAGGGACCGGCAATGGTATCATCAGACGCTTCAGATAAGCTACAATCGTGTGAAAACTTGGCATCTAGCGGCGGCTCACAGGCGACTCAAGCTCAAGACGCGCAACCGTGCACCCGAGCGGAGCCTGAAGCGACTGGAGTGAGTGTTCATCAGCAGAGAAATAGCTCGCCGTCTCTTTGCTCGTCTACTCCCCTTGCCACTTCTGAAGACTGCATCTCGAGCTCAGCAAGAGGATGTGACTACTCCCAGGATGATGAATCTAGTCATGATCAGATCACCCACAGTTTGGAGCATGAGAGGGCTTCTTCATGCTCCTTGTATCCTCAGTCATGTTGTTCATCAGCGATGGGAAGAGCTGGGAGCACAAGTGTAGTGGATGTGAGGAACACTGCGCCCACCTCAAGAACAGGCCAATCTCAGGATGTATTTTTTCCACACAGACAGGAGGAGGGTCTGGGGCGTAGAGATGAGGGAACATCTTGGCAGATGCAGGCACTGGAATTCCAAGCAATTGGGGCATGCCGAACTGATGAGCGGCTGAAACCTTTACTGCGCTGGAATGTGTCATGCTGTGGAGCTGATGGTCGACTGCTTGCTCATCTTGGCCAGGTCTGAAAATCCCTTCCTTTGGATACCCTAGCCTCAGTTGTGAACTAGGGTTGTGCAGGAAAATCTTGATTCCTATCTTGGCCAGGTCCAAAAGCCCTTCCTTTGCATACCCATGTCTCTCAGTTGTGAACTAGGGTTCTGGAGGAAAATCTTGATTCCTACCTTGGCCAGGTCTGAAAGTCCCTTCCTTTGAATACCCATTTCTCAGTTGTTAACTGGGGTTGTGCAGCAGAATCTTGACTGACAGGAATCAAGACTGTTGAGCTGATTTTTTTTTTGGGCAAATTTTGAGTTTTAGGAAACCCTTTCAGAGCTTTGAGAATCCACATCTTGACTTTTATTTGTGAGTGTGTAACTGAGAGAATTTGTGGTTGCAATGTCCATCTTGACAGCATTTCAAGGCACGAGAATTGGCAATGCTCGCAAGATGCCTGTGTGCCCCTCTTGTTTCAATTCGGGTGGGAAAGGTTTCTCGACAGGGCCACTTGCTTTGCCCTACTACCACCAGGTCTGTGCATAATTGTCATCAAGGCTTCTGTCAAATTTTTCTTCTTCATCTCTCATGCCTACCAAGTCTGCAGCAAGATATGACAGTGGATCTGCTACTGCTAATCCAAGTCTCTTGATAACAAGTGTGAATGAATAGAAATGCATTATTGCACCTACCTTGCTTTTCTTTAAAAGAAAACAGTTTCTTGCTGCTGAGCATATGAGCGCAAAAAGTGCCTCGGAAGCATCTTTAAGTTGTAAGCTGAAGTCATAAGTTGAAGGTTTGCAAACCTTTACAGTCTTGAGGTTGACAACAGCTTTTAGATATCCTAACTGACCTGTTAGGCAGAAACTCTGCAGATAGCTGCATTGAATTTGGTTTTGGCCACTGTGAAAGATGGAATACAAGGCAGCCATTTGTTGCAAAACAGCACTGCTGTAGAGCAATGGGACATTTTTGGTGATCAGCAAGGAGGTTTAGACCATGGAACACAAGATGTGTTTTAATGATGAATTTTTTTTTTGGGTGGGTGTGAAACAGGGGATATTTAAGCTTAAGAATGCTTCTAAGCTCTGATATGCAGCTCACTTTTGTCACAGATGCTGGCATAACTGAGCGGATTCCAGTTTTGAGTTCAGGCCTCGAAACTAGTGGTGTCATTCTTGAGCATCTTGCTGCAGACCTGTCTGGGAGGTCATTTGTTTTGAAGTCACCTGGTCACAAGCTCTCTTTCTTCTGGCAGTCAGAAATTTCCAAGGCTGTTGGTGATGAGATGGTTTGCAAGGTGATAATTTTAGTGTTGCAAACTCTTTTGTGGATCAAAGTGAATTTGATGTTCTTGTAAGTTCTTCGATTTCAAAGTCTGGATGTTGAATTCTGAATGGGGCTGTGATTGGCATGCATTACAGATGAAAGATCTGCTTAAAAGACAACCATCACTTTCCCAACTGACTGGCATTCATGAGACTAGATTGGATACATTTGCAAGCTACCTCCGCAGTGCATTGGTTGCCACATCAGAATCCACAAGTGCTACAGGCCAATTGCCTGTAACAGTTGCAGCGCCAGTCTCAAGCTCAAAAACCACAGGTTTGAGTCAAGTGCTATTACCTCCTGCTCTAACCTCCAACCCACCAGTCTATTACCAACCACCAGCTCACTTCAACAGTTTCAAAACTCTCTTGCCACAGTTTGTTGGAACTCAGCTTCCAGCTATTGCAACATCAAGTTCATGGACACAAAAGATCCCAGCTTTGACATCGAATGGGCTTGAAGTCTGTTGCTCCACAAGAGGCAGCTCAACAAGCAGCCCTCAGTTTCTTGAGCCTGCAAGAGAGATCCAGCACTTGTGCACAAACTTGCCCTCTTGGAGTGGTGTGTCCAGTTTGTCAAGTCCTCTAAGCAGTGACAGTCAACGTTTGGTATCTAGAAATGCTCTGGGAGGAACAGTGAATGCGTTGTGGAGTACCCGAACATCATTCTTTCAGGAGAAGACTCAAGTTCATAGTACAGGCCTGTCTCTGCCACTGCAACCAACAATTCCATCAAGTCAACATGAAGATTTGGAATGGCACCCAGAGAGGACAATGACAATGACACATTCACTTCTAGGCCTTCCATTTCCTTCGCTGCCTGAAACTCTTTATCCCTTTCCCTCCATGGTGGGTGTGCCGGCATCAAGTTCTTTTCTCCCACCTCCCCTGACCCAGGTCCCGATCTCAACCTCACTTTTTTCTCCTTACTATTGCCCCTGTCCACTGGGCACAACAACTTTACAGTACACAAATGCCCCTCCATTCCTACCAGCAAAGATTGGTGATGTCGGTTTTGTCCCCACTGCAAGTCCCTTTTTCACTGTCCGGCCTCCACCAGCCCTTGTCCCATCATCTGCCCTTGGCATGCATGGTGTAAGTTCCTCACCTGCCCAGTTGACATCCTTGCCGCTTGTGACTGCTGCTATTCCTCTGAAATCTTTGAGATTCCCCCCATTCTTTACTGACTCAATTTCTCATGTCCCACTCCTAAACATCCATGTCTCAAAACAGAATTGCTTGGTGCAGTTGTCTGAAGCTGCAGCTGTCTCTGCAGCTTCAGGGGTGCCTTCTTTGCTGCCAGAATATCTTCCTCTCTTGGATGCAGATTCACATGTACTTGAAGATAAGGCCTCCTTGAGACCTGGGGTTACAACATCCTGGGAAGCTCTTGTCTCAGCAGCACTTGGGTCACTTCCAGTGGAGCCAGTACTTTCTCAATGTTTCATCACCAGTGTGGCAGATAGCAAGGCCACCATGGCAAGGCAACATGTTTCCAAGGAATTAGATGGGAGCAAGGTGTATTGTGATCCCACTGGAACTCCATTGCAAGATATTGAATCTGGAGCTTATGAGAAGGGAAGTGTAGGGTCTTCCCTGGAGAATGCAATGCACCTCAACCTACCATCTCAACAAAGCAGGCCCGTCTTGGGGATTGTCCCAACTGTTGTCAACAGGACTAGTGTCTCTCATGTTTTTGTGAGTCCCCCACCTGCTAGACTTGCTTCTGGAAACAATCCATGGGTTGCACATTGATTTAATGTTTGAAGGTCCAGTGAAGATGTTACAGTTGAGCAGTTCTGACAATGTAGCCAACTCATCTGCATGGTTGACAGGAAGGTGCATGGAAAAGCAGAGCCTGAAAACACATGTTTGTGCTAGATCATGGCTTATTACACTAGAAGTCATTGTTCTAAAGCTGAACTTTCCTAAAGGAAATACTAGATCTTGGTTCTACTTTACCATGGAAAGATAGTTTCTTATGTGTGGATGGCTTTCCTTTGTTTGCAGAGTTTCTGCCCAGACCTTCTAACCAAAGCATCAGGATTGGCACAAGGTGGTCTTACCTTAGTCAACAACGCATCTGAGCTTATAGGATCCAGGAGCAGCACAACTACAATTTCAAGAGGGGTCCAAAGCAGCCAGGCCATTTCTTGTGATCCCACTCATGCAATATTGTGTGCTCCAGAACCCAAAAGCATGGCTGATTCAACCTCACTGCACAAGCATAGGAGCAATCATGAAGAGAAACCAAAATAGTGCGCACACTGACTTCACTTTCCTTCTTTCTCATCCATCTCAAGTTGTAGCTGGTGGCTTTCGAACACTTGCCTGTGTAAAGCTAGGCAGGTCTTCATGGTTTGGATGGGAGTCAGATGGTGGGATGTGTAAGAAATACTTTCAAAGTAAGTAGGAGATAGGAACCAGAATTCAAACAGTACAGAAACCAATTTTCATTCGCTGCTACAGAGACAATGACTTTGGCAGTCGGATAATACCCTTTGTATAACACTGTCATGAGAATGCCAATTAACTTTCATTGGTCTGAGATCACTGTCTTGCCATGTAAGAAGATGGAAGTTTGGCGAAGGTGTTTTTCCTGGAGGTCTAGTGTGCAGTTCACTCTTTCAGTATCTTTGTTATGACTGAAAAGAGTGCATTGTGCATGATGTCTCACATTTTGTTAGAAGTGAACAACTACAAATTGCCCCTTGGCAGCATTAGGAGTGTGGTATCTCCATTTTCAGCTAATTTTGAGTGGTCTTCTAAACTGTCAGCCATGAGTTTTCTCCTGCTTCAATCCTCATTTGGGATTGAACTGTTGATTAATTTCAATGTCTCTTCTGTGGTTGAAGCTGTTGCAAGCAAAAATTTAGTTCTTCTTTGGTTACATCCATGAATACTCAGCTCTCACTTGTTGTGTTGTAACAAAAAGGAGAGGGACAAACCATCACAAGTTTCTGTAACAAAGTGTCCTAGAGTTGTGATTCACAAATGATCACAGAAAGGTAGAGTAGAAGAAACAAACTCAGGTCACAAGAACCCTCTTCCTCAACTACTTTTTGTTCGGCAGCTATAGAGTCAAGCCTTCTTGGCGCAGCAAAGTCATCACTACCAGGTAAGTAAACCCAAACAAAACACACATACTCAACTAGGCTTCTCACACCACCCAGTGCAACAAGTCTTTTAGTCGATGAGTCTTTATTGATCAAAATGCCAAATCAATATAGATGTAAAATAAAAGCTATTATGGAGAGAGAGTAAACAAGGCATGAGAATTGGGTGACATTAATTTGCACACCTCATATCATTACATTCACATGGTAAGCTTCATGGCATCAAAGCTCCAAGATAGTTGACATCAATTGTTCAACCAAGGAGTCTATAGTACAACGTAATGTAACAACAAGGAATGTTGAAGTGAGCTCTCATGATACATCTCAGACCTTGAATGAAACTTTTCGGGTCAAATTTGCTTGAGTTATCTTACATGATGATACAATGGTAAACATTGCACTTGTACGATGAATCTCCAACTATATTATATTGCATGTGAATATATACTTTACATCCTTCCAAAAGTAAGTCTGAATAGTGTGTATAAATGTGTATGCAAATAGCAAAAGGTTAGTGCTTAAAACAATAAAGGTTGTTTGAGCTTGTTGTCTAACAACTTTTCTTGTCTTTTTACCCTTTCTTCTCTTTAGATGATTAAATGGCATTTTAATGTCATGATGCATCCAAAACATCTAGTTTATTTGTGACCATGGCATGTTCAGATAGGCAATGATGTTGACTCAAGTAATTGCATGCCTCCATGTCATAACCAATCGTCCTAAGGGGCATGATCACTTGATTCTTTTGAAGTACAATAGCTCTTAGTACTTGATGGTAAAACAATGAAGCTAGAGTTCGTACATTACCATGTAAAATGCATCATATTTGATTGGTGGCATACGCCATTGAATTTAGTGTTGTTGCACCTTTTTTTTTAATTTGTCATCATCAAAAAGTCGAGAACAAAGCTTCAAAAATCATTCAAAAAATTCAAAGATGCATGAAAAGAACATAAACAAACAAAGGAAATGGCTAAAAAATTTCATCATTAATGAGGAAGGTTACTTGTGGCACTTTGATTTTCAACTATTTGTATTTTTTAAGAAATACTACAAGGAACTCTTGGAGTTGTGTGCATAGTCTTTCTCTTTGAGTACCATAGAAGATTTAAGCCCATTTAATGCATCATTGGATGAAAAAACATAGAAAATTAACATTATCACAACAAGCATAGTACGACTTGAATGTCACATTAACCAATGCAATAGAAAGTTGCTAAGACTTATAAAAATAAACTACTAAGATCTATCCATATAATTGTTTATGAATGCAAGGGCTTAGTAGAAGCACATCCATAGTGAATGGACTCAAAAATTCAAGCACAAAACATGTACAAAATCGGCTTTGGAAGAACTATTTCTAGTACACCAACTTGCTAGTTGCTCTATTAATTCAATTGTTATCTATGAAAAACATAGGGTCTTCATGCAAAGTTTATGCTAACATTTGTTTAACCTTTGAATGACAATGATTTGCTCAATACCCTAATATTGTTTTACACACTTTGAAAAAAAGTTCAAGAAATCTTGTCAAGTTTTGATCTATTAAATGGAAGCAAAATATAACACCTACATAATTTAATCTTCTTTAGATTCAACACAATAAAATATATGCTTGTACTCCAAGTTTACAATTGATGTTTCAATCTCTTTGGGGGAGGGAGGGGGATGCTAATTGTTTTTTCCCATCCTATTATTAATTTATTTTTTAATATGCACATATTTAAGCCATTGTACATTTGATTATATTTCTATGTTTGCATCAAGTTTTGATATCTTATATTTATTTAAATTCTCAGTTTTAATATTTGATCAAGAAAAAGGAACTCATGACAACCCCCACTATTTTGAGGGTTTGAAAAATGCAATAAAAAAATACAACCCTTGGATGGATAAATTACAACTCTTGCTAAACAAGCAACATACAAATATCTAATGTTATGAATCATTAACCATTCCACTTCATTGACAACAAACAAATGCAAAAGACAAATTAAAAATGTATGATCTAATTTTTTTTAAAGACCATGCTCACATTTGTTGTAGTTAAGATTTCCATCCTTTACAACTCATGTCAAAGATGGAATAAATCAATTTGAGACCAAAAAAATCATTTTAATTATTTATATTGATCCAAGTTTATTCATTAACCTAATAATTGAACTTATTTATGACTAATACTTAAGATATTTAATATATTATTTTTTAGTATTTTTTGTAGTATTGGGGATTAACATATATGCTATATTAATTACATTTTGGTTTTCAAAACAACCATAACCTTATTACTGAACTACTTAAATTATAATTTTTATCCAATAGCCAATATATGGCACCCTATATTTTTATATTTTTTAAATCCAAAAAAGATTGTGCCCCAAGCTCAATCTACAACCATGACAATAGATTGTACAAAGATTTTTTTATGTTTGCAATATATGAATGTATGTACATTCTTCCCCACATATTAAAAAGATTTCTTTATGTTTGGACTGTAAGAATCTATCCAAGATATTCTTGACAACAAGTTTTTTCATGAAACTCAATCAATCTATACACAACAAAATTTGATATGTTGAAGCTCTAAAAATTGATTTGTGTATTAAGAAAAGGTTCTAATGTTCCCTTATTGCTTTTGAGATGGTGATGAGGCATTTACATGGTTTTTGTTGAGTGTGGTTTTGCTCTCTTTCTTTCCTTCTTTGTTGGTTCTTTGTGTGTCTCTCACCCAAATTGGAAAGTCATAATACTTTTTCATGGCTTCATCAACTTATACTTATGTTCTCTTTCTTGACTTTCACTCTTTCTTTGAAATTTTTTGGCTTGTTGAGAAACCATGTTCATTCATAGATAACTTTTGTTTGTTATACATGCCATTATTTGTTCATAGGGAACAACAAAGTTCAAGGTTAGTTAGATTGATTTAGGGCTTTTCCATCAAAGGGTGAAATCCCTCATAACTATTTCGCAATGGTGTGTTGTAGAATGCTATGGCAACATAAAGGTTGCTAGAGAATATGACAACATTAAAGTGGTTTCTTGATTGTGTTGGAATGCAAGCAGATTTAAGCATTTGATTAACTTTACTTTCATTTGTGAGGCTGAGCATCATCATGATCTAAGAAAATTTGTTAGCATATTGCGAAGGTTGAGGACATTGAATCATCGTGTAGCCTTATGACCAAAAGGTGTGGAGAACAAAAGTAATTCTTAAAAGACTTGTGATTTGGGAACATGATCAAATCAAATGTGAGAATTAAATGTAAAACCTAGATATGGCAATTATCATACCAAACGTAGCATGATCCAACACCTTCAAAAATGTGTTGGGTTGGAAGGAAGGGTATTCATGAAATAGAAACTTGGAACATAGAACAAGGTGAACAAGACTATGTTGCAAGGTTGTATTTCATAATGATTTTGATTGAACTGAAAGTTAGGTTGTACTACATATGAGTATTCGGGGAGCTTCATAGTTTTCACAAAAGCTTCCATAAAAACCAAAATGCCTAGTAAACCTTCTTAAATCGTTGAATAGTGTCCATTATGAAATATATATATCTTTTTATGAATGCTTTATGATCCATTATGGCGTCAATGGATGGCAATTGTGACATGCATGTTCACTAAGATTTAGCAACTACTACTTTGAATTTTCCCCCTTTGTGGGGCAAGGACCTGTTCAACAATCCAAAGCATTGGTGTCAATTGTGCCTCTTGCTCTTGAGCACAACCTTGACTTTGTGTTCATGAGTTCCAAAAACATGCAAATTAGGAGTTGAAACAACTTACAACCATTTCGATTAGCTGTGAAGGGTGTTGTTTGGTACCCAAAGTCTAGTCTTGTTGCTCTAGTTCTTTTTACTAAAGTTTGTCTCTTAACAAGTCTAGACATATGGATGCAAGTGGGTGTCCTTGCATGGATATGGTCCTTCTGGATGTCTTGGAGCAAATATTGCCTTCTTGATGAGTTGAGCATACTGCATGCTCGGTACCTTAATACTAATGGATTCTTTGAGAAACACTGATAGCATCCTGACAAAAGAAACAACCAAGACTAGATTCATCTGTCTGTAGCAGATGTTCAATAATTTGGTGTGAAACAAGATCAGTGGACTGCAAACTTTTACCAGTTGGGTCACTCCAGCAATCTTCCATCAAGGCTGTTCCGGTCATTCCAGTGCCTTGGACATTACAACACATGATTCTAACATACATAGCTGGGCTGAATGTTTAGACAAAGCCATAATTTTACCTTTGAAGCTCAAACACTCCACGTTGCATGGTTGCATAATTTCCGAGATTCGTCAATCTCCCAAGAAAAAAAACCACAAGAAATTCCAAAGTTTGTATAAAAGTGCCCCAAAGGAGCTGCTGCTACTACTAATCCTTTACAAAACTGAGGATTTTACATGTGTACAGATTATGAGCTTACTCGCTGCTATTTTGTGATTTCTGTAACTGCGTTTCTGTGGGTAGGCAAATTTTGCAAGCTAAAACACACATTATTAACATACATGGTAGTTACATGACTTTTGTGAAAAAAAGATTCTAGCAACCCAAGTACTAAGGCTTCCCCACAAGAAAGAAATGAAAATCACTGTTTTTCTCGTACAAACTTGCCAGTACCCTAAGACACAAATGTAAACAACAGTTTATGTCTTTCAAAATTTCTTGAGAGGCTTAGGCTATATGGTATGTGTGTATATGAACAATTTCAATTGCCTTTTTGGACACCAGATTTTTCCAGGGCTACCAGTGTACCCCCAATCTGACAACGTCGCTTAAAAGTTCATCATTTATAGGAGATTCATCATCTCTCAGCTGAGATTCATCACCGGTTGCTGATGCTGATGCTAGTTGTTCTTCCATCCCTCTTGTTGTTGATCGAGGTTCACTGCCAGAGGCCCAGTATGGGATGTGCGAACCTGTGAGAATATCACCAGATGATTCTTCGCCTCCAATTCCTTGAGCTCCAAAAGTCACAGCTCTGAACATTTGACCTTCAGTGTTTTGCAGAGCTTCTTGCATCTGGTTTCGAGTTCCATGCATTTGTTGTTGTTGGGTTCTAAGCATATTACTGAGATTTTCATCCGGCATTGAAGGATTAAACTCTTGCAAGCTTCCATGCCAGCTTCCATGGCTTCTAATTCTCAGGATGTTAGCTGATTCTTGAATGTTTAAGGACTGAAGATTATAAGCAGTGCTTGCACCTGCAGTTTGAATGTCTTGAGCGTAAGAGCTCAAGCTTGATGATGTAGCTGCTGCATGGTCTCTCTGAACTCCGGATTGAATTTGTACAGTCAAGTCATAGTTGCTACGAGCTGGGGGAACAGGGTTTACAGAGGATGTGAATGGGAAGCTTGAAGCTGGAGGTTGGTATGCGGCACCACCAGGTCTATTTTCTCCAGAGGCAACCAGCAGTGAAGGTGCATCAGAGTTGGAAGCTCTGCTTGCACTGCCATTCATGGCAGGGCTTAAATGAGTATGAGTACCCTCATAAGTCGTAATGACAAGTCCTGAGTCCTCAGCTGACCGCTCCACTCTTTTCCTCACTGGACATTTTGGAGCTGTGCACCTGTAGTAGCTCCTGCACCCCCCACAGAAAAATTGTATGGATTTCAGAGATGGTGCTGCCCTGAAGCTTGGACTCTCGTGAAGAAGCAATGTCAAAGAAGCTCAAATCATCTCCGATCAGATCTCAAATCATCATCATCAGTGAGTAAAAATGCTAACAAAGATGAGTGTGCAAAAACTTCACTCTCAAGGACCTGATCTAGAGAAATGCTCTTAACAGCTAGCTAGCTACATGCAAACATTGATGAGCAGGACTAGGAGATGTGAAAGGATTTGTCTCTGACCGAGGGTTAGGGCTGTTCTTCACAGCTTTCTGTCCATATTTTCTCCACTTGTACCCATCTTCCATGATCTCTATTTCACTGCGTGTTTGGATGGCATAGCGTGGTTCTCGAACTCTTTTGGGACCCTTCTTGCGAGCCTTGTTTGTTCTGCAAGAGCAATATAATAAGCAAAGCATGAGAGAAGAAGAATCAAGCTCTCTAGCTATTTAAGAAGTAGCCCAAACCCCAAGATTTGCAACTCAAGATTTATTTTGCAAGAACTAGCCCAAGCCCAAGAATTGCAGCTCAAGATTTGTTTTGTGCAAAACAAAACTGGTTACATTCTGAGAGCTGCTATCCCAAAGGCAGTGAAATGAAGGCTTTGGATAACAATAGAAGAGACATAGCTACTACAACATATCTTGGGTTTAGCAATTAGTTGAGTCGTTAAACCCAAGTTGTAAATCACAACGCAAGATGTGTTGTAGTGTGTACAATCTCAAAATGCAGCTAGAAGCAATACTGTGAGCAGACCCAGACTTACGGTTTCTTGAGCTCGGGAGATTGAATCTCCTCATTCTCCTCATCCATGGCTCGGTCTGGTGTCTTCCTCTTGCTAGTGCTTGCAGATGGGCCGGCAGCTGTGGCAGGAGCCTCAGGTCCATCACTGGAGGAGCCTGAGGAAACTGAAGAGTTGGGTGTATTGGGAAGAGTGGAACCTGCTGAGTTGGGAAGACGAGCTGGAGATGGCGACCGGCGTCCACCATGGGCGCTGAGAGATGGAGAGGTCTGTACTGGAGACACCGATCCCACTGCACTTGGCGGAGAAGGTGAATGGAACTGTGTCTGTGGAGGAGAAGCCCGCTTCAGGTAGTTGTAGAAGTCTGAATCACCTGCAAGCTGCTGCTGCTGCTGATGATGATGATGACCTGAAGCTTGATGGGTCGCCGGCATCAAGAACTGTGGCGTTCTTGAGCCCGTGAGGTGAGGATTGCTGCCAGACATCATGGAGGTATTGAGAAGCTCCTGGATTGCGTCAAGGTTGAGAGGTTCAGAGTTGTTTCCTGCTGGAAAGTTTCCAATTTTGGGTGTGATCTGATTCTCCACAAAACCCCACGCAGAGTTTGCGAAGTCATTAGCAGCAGCGGAATCGGATGATAACAAATCTCTTTGCAGCTGCTGAAACGTCAGGAAACCACCAGTGGAAGAAGTTGTTGCGAAAGCAGACGCCGCCGCAGCTGCTGCAGCAGCAGAGCTGTACGCGGGGCCCTGCAGTGGATCGTTGTTAGTCATGGCGATGAAGTTCTGCCATTCAGCTGTAGGAGATGGCACTGCTAGCTGATTTAGAAACTCGTCTGTGAAGCTCGGAGGAACTAGCTGCTGCTGCTGCTGCTGTCCTTGCTGCTGCTGT
>Ga0116229_10009600_pt1 | contig 14728 bp, 12 predicted proteins | sample S1TSphgellanicum_3_FD_87313 | JGI IMG/M metagenome (GOLD analysis project Ga0116229, IMG submission 87313) | Host-associated microbial communities from peat moss isolated from Minnesota, USA - S1T2_Fc - Sphagnum magellanicum MG | ecosystem: Host-associated > Plants > Peat moss > Unclassified... | reverse complement strand
GTGAGTGTTGATTATCAACATCCAGAATATACTGGTGAGTGTTGATTATCAACATCATAATGGTCGGATATGCATAAGTGCGTATTCGAATTTGGACCCATTCCTTGTATTTGACACTATAGGTAACTGGTAGATGTAGAGCTTATCGATATCCTCATGTTTATACATATATGCATTAAATTGAAAGATTATTATGAATATTGGTTGCTAATAATTTATGACTAGCTCATATATGTATAATAACACTATATTATAGATTTTTTAATATAGTGTTTAACATGGGTCAAAATGTGCATGTATATATATATATATATATGCATATGCTAATTTAGGGTTAAGGGTTTTGTTAGTTTTTTCTTTCTCATGCAAACTTTTTGTAATATTGAAGCTTTACCAAAGAGGATTTTGATGCACTCTAGCACCCCATGCATTTAAGCGCACAAGGATGTGAGATTTTCTTAGGGTTTTGGTTTATTTCTTACAAGCTACATTTTATGTTCTAGTAGGGTTTATGATTTCCAAGCTTTCTATTGTATCAAAGCTTTATCGAAGAGGATTTTCAACATGGTACCATTGTAGGTCAAAGTGTTGTTTCAACTTGTCAAAGATTTGTTATAGCTTGTTAGAGTGGCCTCTATTACAATTCAAGTTAGAGTTTTGTTATAATTCATTAATGTAGGCTTTGTTCCAACTTGTCAAAGTTTTGTTGTAGCTTGTTAAAGTGGGCTTTGTTGTAGCTCCTCAAAATTTGGTTGCAACTCATAGGAGTTTTGTTGAGTTTTGTTGCAGCTTGTCAAAACTTTGTTGCAACCTGTCTTGGAATTCTGACCATTTTGTGAGAGGTGCTCAAGGTGTGTGAAAGTTGTAATTTTGGTGAGATTATCTAAATATTCTTTTCTTGTAGGTCTAAGCGGTGTTGTTGGTTGTCAAAACTTTAGTGCAATTCATTGGAGCACTGTTGCTAGTCATCAAAGATTTGAACATTTTGTGAAAGGTAAAACTAGGTTTGTGAAAGCTGTGACTTTGGCAAAAATGTTTAAGTTGTTTTGTTGTGGGTAAGAGTGTTGTTCCAGGTTGTCAAAGCTCTATTGTTGCTAATCAAAGTGTTTTGAGAGAGGCAAGAAAAACTTGTGAGAGATGTGTGTTTGGTTAGAGGTTAGACTTGTTTTGTTGTAGGTTAGAGCGTTATTAAAGGTCATTAGAGTTCTAGTGCAATTCATTGGAGCTTTGTTGTCGGTTGTTGGAGTTTTGAGCTTTTTTTCAAAGGTAAGAGATTTGTGAAAGGCATGTGTTTGGTGAGAATGTTTGAGTCTAATCAAAGGTTTGAGTTTTTTGTTGTAGGTTGGGGGATCGTTGCAATTGGAGTTTTGTTGGAGCTCGTTCAAGCTCTATTGTTGGTTGTTGTTTGAAACTTCAGAAATTCAGCACTTTGCACGATGGCTGCTGAAGATGAAATCTTATTTATTGAGAGTGTTGATGGGGTTGATGGACCACTTGCATGTGAAGATGTGACCACAAACAGTTCTGATATGGAGAGTGTACTCTGGAACTTAGCAGCTTGTTGGAGAATGAGGTATTGCAGCTTGCAACTATACAAGCTCAAGTTGCACTTTGGAAACCACAAAATCAAACTTCAATTTGCTGTGAATGATGGTTTGCCTGTGGATCTTGAAAATCCACAAATGTTGTGAAATATCATTCATGGATTGACAAAAACAATAGATAATGTTCTGGCCCAAGGGGGGGCAGGAGGCAAGGAGAGTCTCTGTATGAAGCACATCCAAAGTGCTACAGAGAACGCAATTGCCTTCTAGAAAGAAATCCCCAGTTAACATAATTTCCTTTCAAATGATTAATGCTGGTCAGATTGCTACAAGCAATAAATTCTTTAGAATCCAAGAAAGTACAAAAGACCTATAGCTTATGCATTCTACTGCCACTCAAGCTGAACCATTTCCAGAACCCAGTATCGTCTATGTAAGAGTCAGGATCACTGTAATTAACAACCTTGTAAATCAGGCAAATGTGGTTTCCAGCAGAAAAGATCTGATTTGAATATGACAGCATGTTCATTCTCTCACACAATCCATGCTTGAGGGATGTTCCTAGGTGCTTAAGTTGATGAAGACTAGATACTATTTTGGTTGTGGGCATTTTTCATTTTACCTTGATCTTTGCTGAACTCTTGAGTGGCTTTGCTACAGGTCTCACCAAGCGCTGCACCTTTGCAGCATCAAACCGGATGGACAAGACAGCTAAAACCAATACTGCGAACAGCATTGGTTCTAGCCTAATGGAACTATCCCCAGCTTTCCGACCCTCAATGCTGTCGGGCTTTAGAAGAAGAGTCTCCTTCAAAAGTCCCCACACTATCAGTAGCGTACCGAACATGCTCATGCGTCCTGGCTTCACCAGGCTCACCACTGCTCCAGTGACCACAAAATAACTCCCTGCCAAGACCTGAGCAATGCAGGCCAGAGATAAAAAGAAAAACTGAGAACAAAACTGCTGTACCCATAAGATATGACAAATGCAGGCAAAATCCAGCACTATGACATCCTGAGTTAGACATGTCAGAAGCATATGGATTAATGGTTTGTCTGTCTGACTCAAAGAGTGAAAGAGATAGCAAGAACAGGAAGTACTGGGCACATATATCCCTATGTCCCATAATATTATGTACTAACCATTGAACCATTGAAAAGCAACTGCTGAGAGCTTCAAAGAAGAAGGCAGTAATAGGTAGAATAATTACCTCAAGACGAGGCAATGCATCTGCAGAAGGTGCAGCAATGTCAGTCATATTGTAGTCTTCCAAAAGGCTCGTCCAAACTTTGATGGGTGTGTGGCCATTTAAGGCCTGAAAAACACATGCTCCTGGGAAGAGAATGGCTTTCACAACCAAACTTGGAACCAGTTGACTGGCTGCAAGTTGTCCTGCTGCTATCTCCAATGGAGAGACACAATATCCACTCCTGCATGGGAACCTGCACATGTAAAAAAAATAACAAACCCTCCAATTGTCATTTAAGCAAACAAAAAATCAACAAATTCCAATTCATTTGCTCATGTGATGTAATAATCGAAGACATGTAAGATGAAGTAAGTATTGAGGCCCATAAGAGAAAACTGCATGTGATTTTTTTGGCAGCCATAAATCTGCATACAAAATGGTGAAGCTGATTTGGAAAAATATGCATTCCAATTGCAAACCGTTGCAACCCTGAAGCAATCCATTTCCTGGGGATAGGATCCACGTTTCTCCATAAAACTGAGGTTACACCTTGAAAATCTTCAATCTCCTAACCCTAATTCGTAAGATCAGCTTCAAGCAACCCAAGCCTGAGGATGATATTCTACAATCCCAAGTCTCTTTCAAGGTTTCATGCTCAATTGTGAAATTTTAGTTCATGTCTTTTGGGCAAAACACAAGAAGAGGATGGAGAAATACATCCTGCAAAGGGCTAGAATGGCAACAACAGCGCTGCAATTTTTTTTGTGCAAATAACACGTTGAGGTCCCTCTTGGTTCTGCTTTGGACCCATGAACAGCAGCTCCACAGATTGGGGCCAAAAAGATCATCTGATTTGAGAGTAAAAACTGATGAGAGGAGAGTTTTGGAAAGGGGCCCAAAAAAAAAACACCGAACCTGAAGAGCGGGATCTGGAGGCTGATGATGAGGAAGAAGAGTAGCGATGCTCTCGCAGGCAACCAGCTGGGAAGCAACATGACTTCTCTTCGCTCCACTTCTCCCCGTCTCTTGCTCACACAGTGAGTTCCACGAAGCTCTGAACCCTAAAATGCTCTGAACCCTAATATACTGTCAACAAAAAGCTCTGCCCCCCCAAAGAGAGAGAAGAGCAAAGCACCACCCAGACCCAACAAGAAAGGCACTCCACCTATGACTACCAACCACCCTGTGATCCCACAATCTCACCAGTGATCGAACAATCTCATACATAACAACTCATACACACCTCAGCTTTGTCAAGTGATAAAATTTATTGGTAAAATTTATTTTTCAATTTTTTAAATTTTTCACTTTAATTTTTTCAAGTGATATATGTCAAGTGGTATTATTGATAAAATAATAATAAAATCTTTTCAATTTTTCATTTTGCTTTTTAGATTTGTCAAGTGGTATTGATGGTAAAGTGGTATTGGTATATTGAAGAAATAGTTTTGATTCTTCATTTTGTAATGTAAGGATTAAAATGAAATGTAACTTGGAAAGTGTGCTTTTCATTTCAAGTAAGAAAGAGGTTATGAGAATTTTTGAGATAAGGATTAAAATGAGCTTTTCAACTTACTTGAAATCTCCCACTCCGAGTTGGATTTAACAGTTGCACTTGGGGAGATCCCTTAGACTTTACATTATCTCCTATCGGTTCTTATGTGTAGGGTAAAAGCCCTAAGAAGAAGAAGGGATTACTAGAAGAAGAAGGGCCCTCAAACTGTGAACCAAAAGGGTCTACAATTTTTGTTAACTCCCTCATTTGAAGGCTTTCTGCCTGTTGTAATGACTCAGATGAGAAAACACATGTGTGAGAGAGTACTATTGGAATAAACAATTTGAAGAACTGAGAAAAAATAGGATGAGAAAAGGTGAGAGATCCTGATTAGAAGTGTCAGACTGTTGATCAAACATCATAATTTAAAAGCCATAATTTCCCTCCTCCTGCCAAAGAAGAGGGAAATTATTGCCCACAACACCCACCATTTTTTAGACTTCAAAAAAATTAAAATGTTGAGGCTTTATGTAACCAAAATGGCGTATAGACAAACTATGAACTCACATATACAGACTAACAAAACTCATCATTGTTTGGACTAAGCAGGAAGCACTGAAAGATGCCATAATATATTCACAAAAAAAACAAAAAAAAAACCCTATGCAATGAGATGTGCAACGATGGGGATAAATAGAAAACTGTGAATTCAAATCATATTGATTAGTGGTAAGCCATAGATTTTCACAATAACATATCATATTTGCACATTCCAAAAGCTGGATTTCAAGGCCAACATAGGATCTAGCTGCTTTAGATTTTGTATCCAGAAGTAATTTACCTGTTAAGAACCAGAGTACACTTTTCTAGTCTAGTGTTCTTGGAGGGTGCCTTACATTTAGTAAAGTTCCTGCCTATCAAAGAGGATCACCTCTCTCTCTCTCTCTCTCTCTCTCTTATAAGGTTTCCTCAAAGGCCCCACAGTTTGAGAAATCTAAACCCTAAACCCTGTCAACCTTTACATACATCCACCAAGCTCCACAAGGTTTCCCAAAAAAACCAAACTCAGAGTTTACAATAACACCTGGTGAACATTCCTCAAAACATGAGGCCAAATGAAAACTGCAGCATTCCATAGTGTCTCACTGACAGGGTGAGTCAATAAACATATCATTGATGAAGCATCAAATAACATCACATATTCGAAGGCACATAAAAGATTTTCAAAACTTCTCAAAAGGCTGGACTACAAATCCTTTTCGCATAAGAGATCAAACCCTTCAAGAAGATCTCTTACTCTCACAATCATAGACAGTTTTGTGTTTGATGCTTTACTATGAAGGATAATTATAATGACATTACAAGATAATGTCATGCTGCAGGAGCTGGAAAAACACAATATCACAAAGATCAATCCTTGTATTGAGTTCATTTGTTGAAGAACAAATGCGATCTTCAAGTTTCATGGGGGAAAGCTTGAGGATCTAACCTTGTGATGAAACTGAACAACAATAGACATCTTGTACTGGTTGGTGCGCTGGTGTGTACCAGTTCATGCTGGCCTTGATTTTGGGGGTTGCAATCAAGCAATACAAGAGAGCAATGGACTGACTCCACACTAACCAGGAATCCAAACAAACATTATGTGACTAACTGTTCTGTCCTACACTAGAAAACCAAAATTTGCATGTTTGCGCATGTTTTACACTAGTAATCAGAAAAGGAGCCATACATTGAATCATCAGAACGTTGAAACTTATGTTCTTGTCATACAAACATCCTCTGTGAGCACTGCACATGCTAGGTGCAAAAAAATAGGTGACATTATAATACTGTTATTCCACAGCAAGCTTTCATAACAAGAAGTAGTAGGCCAAGTATAACAAGAAATATGACTTTTGGCATGACACAGTTGAATGGGGCAAAAAACTCCACCACCTGAACAAGGAATTATCTGGACGAATAGAGACTAAATTGCATTATCCCAAAATGCATTACAACATCGAGACAAGAATCAGCACCAGATATCATCACTCCAAATGGACACTGGTAACACCTGATATCATGAGCAGTATGACAGACAGCAAGCACTCATATCCACCAACCAGATCTCATCAGTCCTAATCTGGACACTGGTAACATCTGACACCATAGGCAGTACCACAGACAACAAGCACTTATATCTGCCAACCAGATATCTCACTCCTAATCTGGACACTGGTAACATCTGACACGAGGCAGTATCACAGATACCACGCACTTACATCCACCAACCAACATTTGGTACTTTTACAACCCATGGATCCAACCTGCATGAACACCTACTTTAGATGGGCCCCTCCCTGCCCCAATTCATCAGCAATAGCATTTGCCACACAAGCTCCATTGACACAAGATCTCAGATCCAATTTGCAAGAAGGTTTGCAAATAAATGGAAAAGGCTGGGAGTGATGTTAATCTAGAAACACTTTCTGTGCACAATGGATGGGCCTGACTCGTCATACTCTGCCTTAGCGATCCACATCTGCAGCACAGCACAATTTGTGCAGATATTAAGAGATGATTGGAAGGCATTTATCTGAAGATAAAACCAACACTGCTCATTGAGGGCTAAAATATTTCATGAGAGATGTCTAGCACAACCTAAAAGAAGATTCACTCTTGCCTTACAATTAAGGCTCTCTAACTTACACCAGTAGTTAGAACATCCTACATCAAGCAACATACACAAAGCAATCTAGCTTCACAAGGATGGAACCAGCACCACATACAGGAGCAGTGATAGAAGTCGAAAACATACCTGCTGGAAAGTGCTGAGAGAAGCGAGAATGGAGCCTCCAATCCAGACACTGTATTTCCTCTCAGGAGGTGCAACAACCTTGATCTTCATGCTGCTAGGTGCAAGAGCAGTAACTTCCTTGCTCATGCGGTCAGCAATACCAGGGAACATAGTTGATCCTCCACTGAGAACAATATTCCCATACAAGTCCTTACGGATATCCACATCACACTTCATGATAGAGTTGTAGGTGGTTTCATGAATGCCTGCAGCTTCCATTCCAATCAGAGATGGGTTGAAAAGAACCTCAGGGCACCTGAATCGCTCAGCACCAATGGTAATCACCTGTCCGTCAGGTAGCTCATAGCTCTTCTCCAATGAGGAACTGGTGCGAGCTGTCTCCAACTCCTGCTCAAAATCAATAGCAACATAGGCCAGCTTCTCCTTCATGTCTCTCACAATTTCTCGCTCGGCAGTGGTGGTAAATGAGTAACCACGTTCCGTAAGAATTTTCATGAGAGCATCAGTCAGATCACGACCTGCAAGATCCAATCGGAGGATAGCATGTGGCAGTGCATATCCTTCATAGATTGGGACAGTGTGAGTAACACCATCACCACTGTCAAGCACAATCCCTGCAGTACACACACACCAAAGGTTATCAGAAAGGCACCTGATACAAGGACCAAGTTACAACATGATCATGTATCAAGCACAGATTACAGAACACGCAGAGTTGTATATGGCTCTTACCTGTTGTTCTCCCACTAGCATAGAGTGAGAGAACAGCTTGAATGGCCACATACATTGCTGGCACATTGAATGTCTCAAACATGATTTGAGTCATTTTCTCACGATTGGCCTTAGGGTTGAGTGGAGCCTCAGTCAACAGAACAGGGTGTTCCTCAGGTGCTACCCGAAGCTCATTATAGAATGTATGATGCCAGATCTTTTCCATGTCATCCCAGTTTGTCACAATACCATGCTCAATTGGATACTTCAGAGTCAAAATTCCTCTCTTGGACTGGGCCTCATCACCAACATATGCATCCTTCTGTCCCATGCCCACCATAACACCTGTGTGTCGGGGCCGACCAACAATACTGGGGAAGACTGCTCTAGGTGCATCATCTCCAGCAAAACCAGCCTGCATCATCAAGCAACAATACCATATTACAAACACTACAAGCAGAATCCAAATGAGAAGAACTAAAATTCAACTCTTGAAAGTTCTGGTACAACAGATACAGAAAAAGAACAAGAAAAAGAAAAAAGAAACCACAATGGAGAGGCTTAACCTTACCTTAACCATTCCAGATCCATTGTCACACACAAGAGGCTGAACATCCTCACCATCAGCCATTGGTAATGGATCTGTCTGCAATAACACAACATCCATATGATGAAACAGAAGTCACGAAAGCTCCAATCAGGGAGAGACACGATGTTAGATACTCATTACATATCCATCGTCAAATTCCAAGTTAGTGAGAAAGCAATTCCCAAGTTCGCGAGGTAGCAAACTTTGAATTCGGAGAAAATGTGGACAGGAAACAACACCCCTGGGGCATTTACAGGCACTCAGAATGCTATTTCAGGCAGGAAGTCCATTCATCAACAAGCTATTCACAGATACCAAACGAGGATTCTGAAGCAGACTGCACGAAAACAGTCTGAATCACAAAAAAGGAAGAGTCTCCTAAAGTCGGTGTTTCGCTTGCGGAGCGACAAATGCAAAACTGCAGATCATCACATCAAAGAAAAAAAAACAAACAGGAAAAAGCACCGCCTCTAGACGGCAGAGGCACCGTGATTACGGTCGAATGCTGAAGGAACAGCGCAGAGTAGTAGTCCTACAGATACAATGAAGATGAGTTCCATGTATTGATCACATCGGAGAGTGAATCCTTTCCTGATTAATCAGCAGGAGAAAAACGGGGGCACACGGAACAGAACCACGGAACAACAGGACGCCGCCAAAACAAACCCCTTCCAGAGCAAAGAAAACAAAAGAAGAAGCATGTCCAACTGAAACAAGAGTCACAGAAACAAAGAGAGAAGCCTGCCAAAAAAAAAAAAAAAAGTTTGAAACTGAACGGAAAAGGAGGTCGAAGGAGGGAGGCGGGGGGAAGAAGAAATCGCACCTGAAACACGACAATGATCTCAAACGCGTCCTGGGCTCCTGCCTTGCCCAAAAGATCAACCAAATAGATCAAATGAAAGCTGATCACGAGAGGGAGAGAATCAGCCGGGTAGGAGCAGGAGCCCGAGACGATGTAAGGCGGGAAGATGTGGATTTGCTGCAAAGATCGCAGGAGAATGAGAAGGCGGTGATGGTGTCAGGGGAAGAAGAAGAAGAAGAGCGCGAAGGGCAGACGCGCAAGACGTCTAGCGTTTAGGCCTCCTAGACTGTGCTTGGAAGCATACCTAGACCTACTTAACTACCTACCAGGTGCAACTTCTCCCATCTTTCAGGACCTCATTTCCAGCTCCTTAATTGGTCGGATTTCACGTCCCGTCCTGGGTAATGTTGTTACGGGACCTCGTTATGGCAAAAATCTGCGGGCAGCCAGAGAACAACGCGTTACGGGCCCTCGTTATGGCAAAAACCTGCGGGCAGCCAGAGAACAACGCGTTACGGATCCTCGTTATGGCAAAAACCTGCGGGCAGCCGGAGAACAACGCGTTACGGGACCTCATTTCCAGCTCCTTGATTGGTCGAGATTCAACGTCCCGTCACCGGTAGCGTTGTTACGGGATCTCGTTAAGCAAAAGTCTAACGGCAGCCAAAGAACAACTCGTTTCGGGACCTCATTTTCAGCTCCTTTATTAGCCGGATTTCACGTCCCGTCACGGATACCGTTGTTACGGGACCTCGGTACGCAAAGTCTGCGGGCAGCTAAAGAACAACGCGTTACGGGACCTCATTTCCAGCTCCTTGATTGGTCGAGATTCAAGTCCCGTCACGGGTAGCGTTATTACGGGATCTCGTTAAGCAAAAGTCTGCGGGCAGCCAAAGAACAACGCGTTTCGGGACCTTATTTTCAACTCCTTGATTAGCCGGATTTCACGTCCCGTCACGGATAGCGTTGTTACGGGACCTCGTTACGCAAAGTCTGCGGGCAGCTAAAGAACAACGCGTTTCAAGACCTCATTTCCAATACCTTGATTGGTCGAAGTTCGCGTCCCGTCACGGGCAACGTTCTTACGGGACCTCGATAATGCAAAAGTCTGGGGGGCAGCCAAAGAACAAGGCGTTTTGGATGGGTCCAGTATTTGTCCAAAGGTCAGAGCAAGCCTACACACTTTTTAGACCACAGGATACATACTCGAAGCCAGCAGATAATAGAAGTTTCACTCAAATCTGTACCCTAGAACCGCTGGGTACAAACAACATCCACCAAATTCAAACTTTTTGTTTTTTTAAATTTTAAAAATTTGTTGTTCAAGTCAACCCGCCCACTTGACACCTCTTGACTCTGCGGCCACTGGACTGCTCATTTCCAGATGTCAAGAACTTTGAGACCTCGCTGCTCACCTCAAGTTTTGTTCTTAGAATTTTCTGTTTTCGCATATGCTCTATAACAAAATTTGGCTAAATATTATTGTGGATGATTGTTTAGTTTGGCTACATCACAACATTGAAAAACAAACCCCTGATTTTACGTTTAAATTGTTGGTTTAGAGAAAGAATTGGATTTTATCATTTGAAATATAAAAGCAAAAAATAGGCAAATAGTCCAAGGAATGGATATTTTCATGCCAAAGATAAAAACGAGGTTCAATTACAACCTTGGGCTCCATCAACCATCTCGCTTTGGCCTTTTGCATTTTCTCCTCTTGTTTTTTGGTTTTTTCTATCTTTTTGCGCTATTCTAGAAAGATCGTTCTGATTAAGAATTAATGTTTGAGTGAAGTCTGGTTTAACCCGAAATCCAGGTCCATTACAAGTGGTGGGAAACATCAGGAAGCAACGACTTTTTTCATGCAAGGTGAACCCTAAATAGTGAGTCTGTTTGTGTCTCTCCTAATTGTGTTTGTGTCTTTTGTGCCTTTGCTGGTTAAAGTGCCTCTTGTATTTATAGCTGTGGAGAGGGGGTTTTGACCGGAATTTGGTTTGTCAGGAGTTGGTTTTAGGTATTCAAAGGTTGTTTTAGGGTGTGGAGTGAGGTTGCAAACATTAATTGTTGAGGGCACACGATGGAACAACGATTTCAATTTTTTGAAAACAGATTGGCACTCCTTGAAGGCAGAATAAATACATTGGAAAACGAAAAAGTAAGCCTCCTTGGGAAGGTAAATCAGCAAGCGGTTTTCCATAGTTTTGAGAGGCATCAATTTACACAATTGATGAAACATGATGGTTTGATTTGGGCACCGTACACAATTGATGAAACATGATGCTTTGATTTGGGCACCGTTCTTTGTCAAAATTACATGCAGTGAAGTTCTGATGGAGGAGCTTCTACTTTCCAAGCCAAATAAAAACAGAAGGCATCCAGGGACAGCGTGTATTCTGACAGAAAGGATGAAAAACATGTTATTAGCATGGCAGCACAAATGGGGTTGGAGGTGGAGGTTTTTGTCATTTTATCAAATGCACTGATCGAGGAACAAAATCTAAGTGCACATTTTAGTCTCAGAGAGTGTGGGCGCAGAGTGTCAAACTATTGTTACGTATTCCGCAGGTTTCCATAGCTGAAGAATCAACTTGCTCGCCAGGCAACTATAATTGAAGTATTTGGTGCTCTTGGTGACACTACCCCTAAGAAGACACAAGTTCCAGCTGTTATACCCTTTGGGCAACACTCAAAGAAAGGTGTTTGTGCTTAGCTTCTGTTTAACTATTATGTTAGCGTGACTCTATATTTGGTCACAGCCTTGGAAATGAATTCAAAAAACCATTCTTTGGAAAACCATTCAAATATTCTATCATTCAATTTCACAGAACTCTCATAATGAAAGGTACAATTTGATTTCTTTTGTTGTTGGGTGAAATGGCTACCATTGTTGCTCCCCCTTACTTCCAAGTTCCAATTATTGCCTTCTTGCCTTTTTCTTGTTTTTTAAAATTTGGTATAAGGTAGTAGCCTAACTATGGAAATTGGAATGATGTAGTTTTCATTTGCTGTACTTCTTGTGTTTTGAAGAATGTTTTTCTTCATGCAATTTGGTCTTGGCACTCAAATTCAACCCTCACATACACATGCTTTTATTCCTTCATCCCACGCTGCTATTTAATAAATCTTTTAGGGAATATTTATGGTTGCAACATCAAGAAAAACCCTGGATGCTATAAGAACACAAATAAACATGCACGAAAACAACACTCAAGACTCTATGATCACCACAAAGGGTTGGGGAAAATCAATTGGAACAAGGGTGGGAATCCTTGGGATCATTGCCTTTGGACATGGACATGTTATGAAACCAGACAGTATAAAGGTGCAAAATGAGTTTTTGATGGCTGATTTTACTACAGCCATTTAGGATCTTTTGTGCACATCCCTGGCTTGCTGTTGCTTACTTCTATTCAGTTAAACTATGAGGTGCTTGAAAGACAAAAGCTTGGGTTCTCTATCCAAGGGGATTCAATATGCTACACAAAACACAGCTCGCAATTTGCAAGGAATGTGTCCCAATCAAGAGCCTGACTGGTGAGTAAAGTAAACACGATATTTATACACTGTGATGGGTTTGTCCATACCCATGGCATCCATGACCTCCATCCCTTCTTCACATGGAAGTGGGAACATTGCTACAATTTGAAATGCCTGCAATTAGAGAAAGAAAATGCACGAAAGTAAAAAGCTAAACATTTGGAAGGCGTTGTAGATAGACCTATGAAGTCACATCCATAATTACAAAGTGAACACTTTGTTCTGGTCTGATGGTAGCAATCTCTTTTTAGCTTCAAATCATTAATTGTGCCCACTCCTCCAGGCAGCAGTGTACACATGCCCATGGTTGACAAGCATGCTATGATGAGGTCTTGTCAAGGCACTCACAGAAATTTAGTCATGTTTTAGTGCTAGAATGGTTGTGCTAGTAAGGGAAAGATCATAATTAATGAAAGGAGGAGTGATTGCAGGTCGTCAACAATGGCACCATCAAGGATGGTCCTCTCACAGTGAAGGTAGGTATCACTCAAACCTACTCTACTAAGGAAGTGAGTGAAAATAATAACTATGACCTGTAAAATGCATTTTCTAATGCGGCACTTTCAACACATGGATAACAACTGATTAACCCGAAGTGTTTGTTCAATCTGTGAATTTCTAGGCCAGCGAAAATTTCATTCGATATCAGTGGGATGCAACAAAGAACCCAGTTTCAAAAATTAAGGTTTGAACCTTTGTGTGTGTTTTGTGCATGGAAAAAGACTTTGATTTGTGAACTCTTAAACTTTTCATCTGGTACAGAGATATTCATCCTTTGCCAGTGATGAACACCAAATGAATTAATTTCTTGCTAGTCAGATTCTTTTCATTCCTCAAAGAAACTCACACACCGAACAAACACTTTGCTCAATTAGTTATTATCCTTGTGTTGAAAGTGCTGCATTAGAAAATGCATTTTACAGGTCATAGTTATTATTTTCACTCACTTCCTTAGTAGAGTAGGTTTGAGTGATACTTACCTTCACTGTGAGAGGACCATCCTTGATAATGTCATTGTCAAGAACCTGCAATCACTCCTTCTTTCATTAACTATGATCTTTCCCTTACTAGCACAACCATTCTAGCACTAAAACATGACTAAATTTTTTATGAATGCCCTGACAAGATCTCATCATAGCATGCTTGTCAACCATGGGCATGTGTACATTGCTGCCTGAAGGAGTGAGCACAATCAATGATTTGAAGCTAAAAAGAGATTGCTACCATCAGACCAGAACAAAGTGCTCACTCTGCAATTATGGATGTGACTTCATAGGTCTATCTACAGCACCTTCCAACAAGTATTTTAGAAAGTTGAATCTACTTGTCTTGAGAATTCTAGTGTGTCAAACTAAATAGGACCTGTCAATTCAACAGCGCGCTTTGTTACAAGATTTGTCACCTGTGACAAACAACAAACCATCAACCTAAACAGAATGGAAGCACCAGCTCAATGGGCCATAACCTCAACTATGACCCCCATCTCACCAAAATCAATCCTACTCCTTTATTGTACTTTGGGTGCAGCCAATTAAGAGCAGGAAATTTGTTTTGCACTGATACATCTGGAATGAGAAGCTCATAATGCGTACAGTGATATGAAGACTTTATTCTAGATGGCTGTAAAGAGAGGATCCTGATGGAAACTAAAGAAGGTGTTCTGTAAATTACCTTCAATCCATTTGAAGTTCAAGAGTAATTTGATTGGGTTTATCGGGAGTCCAAACTCCATGACGGAGCACATCTTTCACAATTGTGGACTCCACCAAAGACTGATCACAACATGAATGGTGAGTCTAAAGTCTAAACTTGCAAACTCACTGATATTCAACTTGTGTACCATCCTTTTGTGTTCATCTCTCTACATGAACATTGAGCTGGAACTAGTTTGCAATTAGGCAGAATAAACATGAGCAAATAAACTAAAAGTGCCTCATAGTACTATTGATGAGTAGAGCTTAAACACATGCAGTTGAAAATGATGAGGGATGTACCAAAGTTGTAAAAAGCCGGTCCCCAATTATTTTAGATTGGAAAGGGAAGAAGCGAGCTTTATACTC
>Ga0116229_10009599_pt1 | contig 14731 bp, 8 predicted proteins | sample S1TSphgellanicum_3_FD_87313 | JGI IMG/M metagenome (GOLD analysis project Ga0116229, IMG submission 87313) | Host-associated microbial communities from peat moss isolated from Minnesota, USA - S1T2_Fc - Sphagnum magellanicum MG | ecosystem: Host-associated > Plants > Peat moss > Unclassified... | reverse complement strand
CTTGAGAAGGAGTTCCTATAACATTTTAAATCACTCAAAATGTAGAAGAATTGAGAAAGATTTGCCAAATTGTTCGGTCATAGGCAGGCAATCAGTGATGGGCCAGTTCACCCTAGTGTGACCATGGTTCAGCAGCTGTAATGGCACTTAACCTCCATTACCCATGCAAGTAGAACCGCCAGTTTTCAAGGTGGGTATTCGAGAACGAACCCTTATGCATAACCCAGCAATTATTGCCAATAATAAGCAAGTAAATTGATAATTAAAGGTATTACTTTGACACTGAAATTGATAATTTAGGGGTCTAATTTTTTTAATATAAATTATAGCCTAGTTGGCTTGTTATGAAAAGAAAGCAATAACTAGCCACCATTGTTTAAACAATTTGGAAACTTTTGGAGAACATGTCAGGAATTGTGATATTTTTTTTTAAGGAATTGTTAAGTTAGCCTAAGTGGCTAGGTCTTACCAAGCTATGGCATCCTCTCAGATTGAGGGTTCAAAAATTAATCCACATCATCAAATTCATTGTAAAAATGTGGCTATGTTTGTATTTTGTGGTAAAAGATTCATGGGCACAAGATTATTTCTTATGTGAATTTTGATGATGAACAAATGGTGCCTCAAATAAAAACATAGTTATGACATTCTTGGTGCAAGAATGTTATGGAAGCCCAAAGAAGCAAGAATTTTAAAGAATTTTATAGATCAACCAGTGTAATTTGGTAAATATTCGCGAGTAAAGAATGTTATGACAAGGTGCTAAATGAAGAATTTTTAAAAAATTTAATGTGCAAAATGAAGAATGTCATCACTAGGAATAAAAAGTTGGCAGCCAGAAGGGGAAAAAAAAATGAGGCCCATAGACACAAAAAAGAAGAAAATTTGGTTAGAAAATAGATCTCCAAGGGGGAATTCAACCTTAGTCCATATAGACCTTGCCCATTACAGCTAAAAATGGCCTACAAAAACATACAACATAATTAATAATATATTGTGCATTGTGTACAATTCCAAGATTAAGAAAATAAAAATGGAATACAATAAACTCTCTTTAAACTAATATCCTTGGGACCGGCCAGAAGATATTAGTTTATGGAGGATATTAGTTTACACAAATTATATGGGGGGTAACAAAAAACATTTCAGAACCTGCCAGAGCAGCATGGAAGGTCATGGATCATTGGGGAAGGTAACAGAACCTTGCGGAGCTTGGTGGAGGATCAAAGAAGCACGTAGAAGATCATATGACATGAGTGGTAGAAATCTTGGCAGAAAGTGAGGTTGTGGAAAGTTGCACTTTGGGTACTTTCAGAATACCCTCCTTCGCTCTATAAAAGGGGTTGTGGGCAATCAACTGGTCAGTCTTGTCCAAACCCTTTCCCCAAAAGCCAGAGCTGAACAATGTCGTAGAAAAGAACTTTTCATACCACTATGTATGATGTATTAGTTTATAAAATGCTATGGGACCGAAAAAAAATATTGAATATCAATTTATGGAAAATTATTAGATTAAGTATGAGGCCCGCCACGGGCTGTGCTCGCATATTAGTTTAGAGAGAATATTAATTTACACAGTATTAGTTTAGAGAGTTTACTATAGCAATTGAAAATTCATGTTAAAAGTTTCAACTTGGAACCTACAAGTCAAGCACAAAAAATGACAAAATGCAAAGAGGGTTTTTTTTAAAATTATCTTTGTAGTAGAAAGGAACTATTATTCTACTAATCTCTGAACTTTCTTGGTTATCCATGCTTTGATCGTAGGAGCAAATGGAAAGTTTTCCAATGTATAAAAAATATGTGCATACATGCACACAACCAAATCCAAATGTGTTGTGAATTTATTTTTAAACTTGTTACACAAGAAGAAATCTTGGGTTTTTCCACTATCACCTATTACAACTATTTGTTCAATTTGACCACTATTTGACTTATTATCATCATGCACAAATAACAAGTGAAATTGTTTGTTAGTTATTTGTGCATAATTTATATAATGAAAACAATGATTATTTTGTTCACTAACATTGGATTTTCTTTTCCATGTTGAATTTTATAATAATGAAAAAAACTCTAACATGGAAAATATCTCAACCTTAAACTCCTTGCAATAGTAATAATATTGTTTAGTCATTATTTTAACAACTTTTCAACTATTAACATCTAGCATAAATTGAATCAAAGTTTGATAACAAGTGGATAATGTTATTCATAAGTTATACTTTTCACTTACATAAGAAGTTACCTTATTTTATTTTTTAATGATTTCTAATTGTTGATGTGGAAATTAAAGTAGCATTCAACTTTATTTACACATTGCACTATAATGGTTAATGATTTTTTTACATCTCTTCAACTATCAAGATGGTACATGAGTTGAATCATACATTTTTATCATGTTGAAACCATTGCTCATGGGTTGCATTTTACATCTATCATAATTCATTAAACACATGCACTAATTTATAAAGACCTCACATCTCAACATATGCACATAAGGTGAATGATTCATCATAAATCCATTACTATCTAATTGCATTTTTCATTCACCACAATTTCTTTAAATGGATGTATAAAAACGTGTTATGTTTCATATTTGTGTTTGAATTAAAGATTAAGTCAAAATGTTCATATTTACAAAGTCTAAGGTCCATGTAGACCTTTATATTTAAATAATTTAATGTTCAAACTTATACATTTATGTAGATTTAGATTTATGTTTTTCCCCTGGTTCGTTCATCATTGGACAAATTTTTAATTACAAATGTTGATGATGCCACAATAACAAAACCTCAAAAAAAAACTTCCTTAAATTATTCTTCCATTTTACTTTTTGATGTGTGAGAAACATAAATCCGAGCTAACTTTATTTTTTTTGGGTATGTTATTATTTTTAATGCTACCATGATTTAGCATTTGTTTTTAGGCTTGTTCTGGTACAAGTTCATGTCTAGATATTTCAAGATGATTTTTTTGATTATTTAAGAAAATAATAAAATAATAAAAATGGTGATCTCGTAATGATGACATCAACAAATTATTATTGTTATTTTCAGTTTTCTGGTGTTGTTCAAATGACGATCATTGATAAAATATTTTGTTATGTTTTGGCTATGAACAATATATGGAGATATTAATATGTTAAAATCTTTTTAATCCCAAATTATCACCAAATTATCTTTTCTTAATTTCTACAAAAGGTAAAATATATTGTTACATTATTTTTACAAATAATATAAATAATATGTTGCAATATTGTTTTCAAATTTGTGTAATTAATCATTTTTATTAGCCTATAACTAATGTTGTTAAACAAATATGATGTTCATAATATTTATTTATTTATTATTTATTATTTAATTAATTGTTCTTCTAGTGGCCAATTTTTGCCAATTTTAAGGGGGGGGGGACATCAACAATGGGTTTTTTTCTATATATATATATATAATTTAAAATTGATATTTTTTCAAGGTAATATTGAAGGATTTAAAAAAATTTGCAATTCCATAACTCTTTTATAAACAAATGTGGGTAAAACTACTTATGGGTGATAACAATTTGAATAACATTGCAAAAATATTTTTTTCTAATGTACATAATCATATTGAGGAAAAAAAACTTACAATTCTTCAAAAATTGAACAAATATTTTACATTAAAAAAGCATTTTTTTTCAAGATTTAATGAAAGCATTATTGAATTCACATTGAATTGAATCCCATTTATGAAATAGATGAACTTAAACCAAAAACAAATGTAGATTTTTTGGTTTATTCAAAGCATGTTATTTTTAAGTTTTTTTTTGAACTCTTCAAATTGTATAATTATAAATTATATTTAATTTCATGAATAGATTATTGAATAAGCTTCAAAATCATGTTTTCATTTGTAGCATTTGAATAAAATTTTTTTTAAAAAAAACGAATGTTGAATTTTGAATTTCTTAAATAGTTTTATGTCGAAAATAATAAACTTACACTTTCTTTTTATCTTATCAAAGTCTTGAAGTGGTTTGGTGGTGAAGACCTTGGTGCATTTCCATAAAATCTTGGGTTTAAACCTTGATGAATGTGAGCATGAATATATGTAATGTGTATATACATTGATGTATCCTATATAAATATAGTTTACGAAACATGTATGATGATGGTGAATATCTTCAAATATTTTGTGAAAAATATCTAAACCAAACGTAAATAATAACAATAATTTTAAATCATAACATGTATTTTTGTCACAACTTGTTGTGAAAAATTTACAAGTGGTGACTGACAAAAAAAGGGGAAAAAAACATGTTACATGATGACATTACATGTTAATCCACATCATATTGCCTTGGGACCTCATAAATTTTTTTTTCAAATTACAAATTTCCTAATCTAACATGTCACTATCCAAAACAATTAGAAAAAAGTTCACTAAGAATGTCCTAATCAAGATATAAGTTAAATATTAGTAAACTTCGTCCCATTTCACTAAAAACATAGTAGATTTGGGTAGTAGAAAAATCCAAGATTTCTTCATGTGTTATTTGTGAAAAACAATGTAAAAAAAGACATCTCATTTTCAATGTTTACTAATATCATAATCATAAACAATTCAATAAACTTAAGTCACTTTGAAAATATACTAAAAATTATTTAATTGTCGACCCACAATGCCCACATTTGGGAATTCAAATTAAAATCGATGGGTGGTTTAAGCTACAACTACATTTGACATCATTGTCATTTTTAAAAAAAAAGGTGTGTTGATCCAACAAAATCTCATTAAAAATAAGGGGAATAAAAGAAAAATTAATCCATATGTGCCTCAAATAATAGTAATGGGACTTTAGAAGCCTATAAAAGCCAAGTATATATGCTCAATTTTTGGTCACAACCAAAATTTGGGATACATAATGCCAATGGCATTCATGATTTCTTGTGAAGGGAGTTTACATTCTAATTCTTTAATTAGCCCACAAGCAACATTGTTGCATTATTTTTTGACCTTTTCCACAGCCAAGAACCAATCCGCCCTAAAAACCCAACTCAAAACTTTAATTAGTGTGCATCTCTCATGCTACATAGAAGTGTGGCCAAATAATGAAAAACATGTATTCAATCCCTTATGTGGGTTTAGTAACTTAGTCATGATGCAAAGCATGATTGTAATGTTCAATGGTGTCCAAGAATTGACAAAAATATTTTATTCATTGCAATACATTTGATATAAATCCCCTTCATAGGTCCTCACACAATAGCAACAAAATCACATATAAATGCATCATGAATTGGAACAAATTTAGACAAACCCTAAACACACTTGAACACATGGGGATAATGCAAGTTAGAACCAACCCACCCTAATGTCACATAACTCAAAGTTTGCCTTCAAAGAAGCAAACACAACTTATTCTTCAAACTTCTATACCATCAAATTGTGCACTGGACAATTCTTTGTTTACATTCAATATGCAAAACAAACTTAACTTGGTCAAAAGCAAAAGATTTACTATGCATTAAAGCATATTCCCTCTCATTTTTGGCATGCTAGCTTGTAAAGGACATGTAATATTCCCCAATAGGATGAAAGCACACTATGGTGATACATTTTTTGGCAAAAAATGTTTTTTTTAGTACATTTTGTATTTTTGGGATGGTTCAAACACATGTAGTTTCAAAGAATAGTATTTGTAACAACAATCTTTGACCATTGTAATGTGATTTCACCCAATAATTACCCCCCAATTTAGCAATAATGGCCTTGCAATGCCCAAATGCTTTTGGAGGCCATCAAATTTCAAAACCATGAGCTTCTTTCAACTCTCTATGTTGTTGCAAACATTACCCATCAACATCTTCCCATTGGCCCTTAACATTATTTTAGCCCAAGGCAGCTTAACAACCTAAACATCTTAGAAAATGTTGTTTAACTTTCACTCAAATTTCTTAGGCATCTTGGGTTTTGGAAGAATTAGATTAGGATTTGTGATAATAGTTTTTTTTTTTTAATGACTTGGACCATGATTCATGACAACTTTAAGAGGTGATTAAACTTTCCCACACACATCATATTATTTCCTTGCACTTGAAGTAGGGTGTAATTATGTTAATAGGAGCCAAAAGCAATTATAACCACTACTTTTTTTTTAAATTACACCAATTTTTTAAAAATAATTTTAACTTGAAAATAAGTTTAAAATTTTACATTTTATCAAATCTAATATCTTATTTTATAAATTTCCAAGATATGAAATTATTCCATTAACATTTGGACCTTCAAAAGTAATGTAAAAGGATTTGTAACCACTATTTTTAAATAGTAAATGGATTTGGAAAGCTTTGAAAATGACATTTTTTGGGCAAATTTTAAAACCTTAACAAAATAATACAAATAAATTTCAAAAGATTTTTTTGAATTTTTTTTGCAAGAATATTTCAAGAATATTTCTCTAAAAGCAATCACTTAAGGGGGCATTGGTGGCTCTTATTAACCCGTTTCCACCAAGTACTAGAACTTGAAACATCAATTTCCCATGTGAGGTGGATCCAACTACAAAAGGTTCAAAGATATTCACGACCTTTGGAAGAGAAATGTCATAATCGGAAGTTTGGTTGTATGTTCAATGAAACCATGACAACAAAAAACAAAAGGCATAACTCTTGAAGTTTTGAAAACTAAAACCTTTCCAAAAACTTCCCTCCCAAAATGAAAAATAAAGTTGCAAACTTCCTATAGTTCATTCAAATGCAAACAAAAAATTGATCAACAACAACAAAACATGATCAAAATGCCACAAAACATCATTTTAGATTCTAGAAAGTTCAAACAAATTGATGAATGTCAATTTCATTCACACAAGAGCAAAGACAAAGGTTGCAATTTGCAAGGCCAAGGTTTTAAACAAGTTTCAAAAAACACATATCTAGGAATGTGCATTTTCAACCTAGCAACAATGGAGTTGTGAACCCATTGGCGTTTTCAACAAGTGTTGGATCCTTTTCAACATCCACATTCACTATCCACTGTGCACATAAATCCACCAACATCCACAATCATGTTTAATATATGTTGCAAACTTGTGTAACTTAAACATTGGTCTCACGTAATTTTCACAACTAAAATTTTTTACAAATATTATCACAAAAATATGGCATTGATGTGCAAGTTGTGAGTTGCAACTCAACAAATATGTATACCTTTACAAGCTGGAAACTATAAAGCTTGAAGCTTGTTGCTTCAAAGTTCACAATGCACATACAAACATTAAACCTTAAAAGTGGTGGCTACGTACAATGAAACCTTAACAACCTAACTTGCAATGGACCCAAAATCCTTAACCAATTATGAATACTCATGGGGACAAAAATTAGATATTCCTTACTACTTAATTACATAAATTTCTCAATTTATTTTTTACACAAAAAAAAAACCATTTTTGAGTAATATTTCTTCCAATGGTGGCACAAAACATCCCATAAGTCATCTTTTAGAACACCAATAATAAATTTAATGTAATGATTGCCCCTTAAGATTGCCCGCACAACATTACAACATAGGCCAACATGGACAACAAACAAGGATGGGTCAATTTGGCTATCCACATTCGGAAGATGACACAATATGCAACTATGCACATGGTTTTTCCATGTTTGACCATCTTTGTCCTCTACCAATAACACTTTGAAAAGTAGCACCTTTCACACGTGCAAAATAACATGTTCCATAATCAGATTCAACATAATTAGTGATGTTTTATGTAGGTACATGTAGGTACATGCAATCTCCTAGGTGAAGTTTATGGACTTGAAGCCAATAACCACCTCCTCAAATAATGACATAACACAACATATCCCAATGTTAAACAATTATTAAATTCTCCATAGCCATTGGCATTACATGTTGGAATAAAATTCATTGTTCATATGTTTAAAATCACACATTTGGATAATCCAAATTGATTATTACCATCACACCAAAGTTGGTAGCTCAAATCCACATCCAAAAAATATGGTGAAAAGGATGTAAGAGATGCTTGCCAACTAAACCTATACTTCACAACTAACCATGGTAATTACAACTATCAATATTTAATATGGCCTTTTTGAACCCCATGTTTATGCAAACTTCACTTTGCCATTTGCACCATCTACTCGACTAACATATTTGTTTTGGAATGGTTTCATGAAGTTGTGCAATGATCAATTAATGTTTTTTCACATAATTCTTATAACTCCCCAAAAAAATTCGAACTTTGGTTAGTGAAAACTTTGGTTGGAACATGAAACTTAATAAACACAATGTCCAAAAATGCATAAGCAATTCCTTCATTGCTATAATTTGGCAATAACACCAATTTTAGCCATTTAGTGGAAGGGCTAGTACCACCACTTCTAGCCGTTGTGTTGTTAACATTTTCGTTTTTATGTTTTGATAACATTTTTGCTTCCACTAACACTATTGCTTCTGCTAATCAAACTATTATTAAATGTAATGATTGCCCCTTAACTTATGCATATGTTGCATATCACACCAATTGCCAAATTCATGCATGATGTCATACAACTTGATGGTGCCAACTACCTTGAATATCCATGAGGCCCTTTGGTGGTTCCATAGATCTCATCCATGTCTTGCAATAAAAGCGTAAAAACATGCAATTGACTTGTAGCATAATCCAAATCCAAATCCAAGGATCCCTTTTTATTGAGGTGATGATGATAGTGTCAATGGTTTGAACTAAACCCTTGGGACCTTGTAAACCTACTAATACCACTTGTATTTGAAATGTTCCTTGTTTCCAAATTTCATGACACCTCCAAGGTGACTTCTATTTTAAAGTTATGGCCCATTCCAAACCTTAATTCCTTAGCTATGTTGCATTTATTAAAGCTCTAAGCAAACTAAATTAAGGGGCACCTACATCCATTAATTATAACATTCCACAAAGCCAAATAAATGTGGGGTTGAATATAAACACTACAAATGTGGTATATTAATAACCAATCTAGTCTCACCACCACAACCAAACAATCAAGTTGATTTAGTCGTCACTTCTAGATACAACCCACAATAATGTTAACAAAAGGTTGCAATATGGCTATATGGTGTGTAAATCCCATGTAAATGATTTACACTTACACAATGTTTTGTAAATGTTTTGGGGCATGTAAATGTATATATATTATACTATATACCTTGATAACTATACCTACTTGTAATCCACATTGATTGGTTGTGGGTATATCCAAATGTGGGTGCATCTCAAAGCTCAATATATATTTTTTGCAATCGACCATTTTGATTGGCCCTTCACAAAAAAATCATGACATTTTTAATATTCCCAAAATATAAGCATTGTCTACCAATATGGGATTATGGTAGTGCTTCACTTTAGTCACCTATATACAATACAAGAATAAACTTTTGGGCAAATGATATGGAACAAATTGTGGTGTTATTATAAAAAATATATTGGATGAACATTCTTGAGGTGCATTTTGTCTCATCTCATAGCTTGAATAAAACTTATATTCCTAACTTTTTTCATTAACATTTTTGGCCTAGGACTTTACAAAAGCTTGGGTACTTATTATGATTCATATTAATCAGATTAATTGATTGCAATGCATCCCAAAACACAAATGTTTTAGTTTTTGGCAATGGGCCACTTTGATTGGCCCATCACCAAAAACATTGAAAACCCAAACACCACAACCACACCCCCCCCCCCCCAATTACATGTTTTTACATAAACAGTTACAATCAAATAAATGTAATTGTTTCACAACATAAAATAAATTTATATCATTTTACACTTACACAAGTACATGTCCCATGTTCAACATTTACACCTACACGAATCATAAATAAATTTCATTATATGGCATTTACACTTACACATAATTTAAGTCCTAAACCATACACATGCACAAAATTAATTACAACCTAAACCCCCAAAAAAATATTTAGACTTAATGTTGGAAATTACCCCTATGAAATCAAGTGGATTTACAATATATAAAAAAATTGAACAATAGCATTGTCCCCTCTTGCCATTAATTGAACCAATTATAACCATTAGGATTAATTACATAAGCATGGGAAGGTTATAGCCTTTCACCCCAAGGATCATGATTTGTAGTATTCACAAGTGTGGGAATGATCAATCCATGGGTTGCACACCCCATTGGATTGATGAGCAAGCCACAAACTTTCCCACATTCCTTACCCTATGACTACTTATGAACATCATTCCAACAACAAGAATGAAACACAAACATGACCCCAAACAACACAAGTGGAAATGAATAATGCATGCAATACAAACTTTCCACTTTTGCAAGTTTTAGGAAACATACAACATTCACAAAAATGGAAATGAAAAATGTTGGTAGCACAACACTCCATGATGTTAGTGGTGTGACACTAACATCATGTAATACCACTTTTGGGTTACAAGTATTAGTGTTTACTAGCATAAACACCAAGTTGCTAAAAATTTGATGAAAATTAATTTCTTGTAAGTCACCTTCCACACACCATAAAAACACTATAGAATTTTGTTTTTCTGAATGTGCAAAAAAATTCATGTATGTAAGCCTCCTTTCCAAAAACCTGATGGTGCAAACAACATCTAATTCTCACCTCATAAGTAGGAAATATGAATTTCTAAAAAAAAATCCCCAAAAAATGTTTATATTCCCTCACATCACTTCACATCATGTTGTGAAATGACACAACTTAACATGACATGTTAGATTATGGGCACCAAAATGTTTGAAGTCCCCTTTTTTTTCTTTTAAAAGAATTTCATGCTTGGTCAATAAACCATTATTGGACTACCAATCAAATGAAAAAGGGAATGGATGAAAAAATTACAATTCAAATTATGAATGAAAAGTCACTTAGATGGATGAAAAATTCTAGATTTTTTTTTTTTGAAAAATTGAAAATAATGTGTTAATTCAAACCTAAATATTTGACAAATGTTAGGTTTGATTGAGCCGGAACCTAACCTCCTCCAAAAGTTAAGGCTTGAAAAACCAATTTAAAAACTTTTTAATTAAAAATTCAGTTTGGGGTAGGTTTAGATTGGATCCCCTTTTCTAAGGCCCTCATCTTCATGCTCCTCATGCTATTTGGGGTTTAACTTGCATCCTAAACCAAAGAGGTTTAAGCAAACTTAAGCTTGGCCGACCATGGCATTACCAAGCCCATGCTCACAACAAGATGAAGTCCTAAACCATCTTTATCTCTCTATTTTGCACACAAAGAGAAATATGGAAGGACCTTTTTTGACAATGAAAACGGTAGGGCCCTCCTACTCCTTCATTTGTCCTCTTTTGACCTTATTCACACCTGGAGTTCAAATCCCGAAGGAATGTGACAAACTAACAATAAAAAATCACCAACTTCATTGGGTGAATTTTAGTTCAAAAAACACCTCACCCCCCTCCCCCCCAAACTACAAATCCTTTTAGCTACAAATTTCTCAAATGCTCACACCAAAATGGAACAAACAACAAATCCATGGTGGTAGTAGCTACACAAAAAATTCCGTGCAAACCATGAACAACCTTAGTGTTCAAAAAGACAACAACAAATCAAATTGTGGCACTATTCAACTAGATCCAATTTCTTGAACTCAAAATACAATTTATATGCACACATAGGAATCCAAGCATAAGCAAAACCCTTGTGAACACAAACTTTTATAAAAATTTGGAAAACAAATGCAACACGTCACAATAGAATGGTGTGATCTCAAATCGAAAAAAATTGGATTGAATCACTCCGCTCAAGGATTTATATTTCACCCAAAAATTCAAATAAATTCATGTTCACACTACAATTAGTTCTAAGTTAAGTTACCCTAGTTTACCTTTTGTAACTAGGATGCAATTGCCTAAAACCCAATAATTTTTTTGATAGTTACCAAGATGAATACTAATTTATATACCAAGGTTCTAGCCTAATTCCCACCCCAACATTTGTTTGAACCCTTTAACACTTGGCCATTTTTAAAGACTTTCCAAGATTACGATTGGTCAAATTGAAAATCTTGTAAATGTTTTCATTAATTCATCAAATGGATAAATTAGCCTATCATATACAATGTTTTGTTTTTCAATTTTGTGATTGTTTGCTCAAGTGGTGATAGTCCATAGGCATATTTAGCCAAATTTGGCAATATTCAAACTATGAAGGGGCAAAATCTTAAGCATCCTTTTATCTTGTAGGTAATTATGGCAAAGTTGGTTTTTTTGGGAGGTTTTTTTGGTGAATTTTTCACAAAAAAAAGGGGGAATTGGCCCCAAGTTACTAACAAATGCTAGCACATTGAGGTTAGGCTATTAATAAATGCTGGAACATTGGCCGTGGGGCCCCAAATTGGATGGTAATCCTTTTTTGAGAGCCTTGGGGCCAATACAAGGCCATTAAGTTCAGCATTTATTGGTAACTTCGGGCAGATTGAAAAGTTTTTTTTTCTCTTTCAGCCTTGACTCCTAGTGTAAAGCCCTTGCCAAGGCTGATTTCAACTTTTGCACCAATAGGAATGCTAGATTTGGGTTGAACATCGGCCCTAACTCCTAGTGTAAAAGCGGGCCTTAGGGTCTCTTGATAAAACCTTGATGAGTGATGAGCACAATGAAAATTGTATGCAACTCTTCATATGTACATTTTATACCTACTTGGGAAAAAAAAAAAGGTGGATTGCAAAGGAGGAGTACAACTTCAAACCCAAAGTAGGTGTAGTTCATAAACACTATGACCTCCTAAGGACCCTTAGGTTTTTATGGTGAGCATTGCCCCTCGACACCAATGGTTTTTTAGGTGCTCCTCTTTAATGGCCAATAGATCTCCACAATGTGCATTTTTAGTGTAAATCTGATTTTCTTGACATCACATATAGTTGTAGTATTTGCAAGGGTGGAAAATTTGTTTCCTTTGTGGAGAAATATTAATTTCTATTATAGTATTAACAATTCTCTTTTTCATAAAGAGAAAAAACTTTAAAAAGCCACCAGAATTATAGATTTTAGATTGATGAACATTTGTATGAAGTTCCCTAAATTTGCTCTTTCATTTCTTTCTTTTTCTTTTACTTGTGTGTTTGAGTGTTAAAATATATGTCATATTGTTTGTATGTTTCACCAAGCCCTTTGGTTCCAAAACATATGAATTCTAGAAATTTTCACAATCTAGTGTGCTTCTTTCAATGCCAATCTTTGGCATTGTAGGTTAATAATGATATAATTTTATTTTGATTTTTTGAAGCACAACACTAGACCCAACTAACCCATTGGCACCCAAGTGAAGCTCATTGGTAGAGGGGTGGCAAGAATTTCAGTTGCACATCATTGGGTTTGAAAACCCGAGACTTTTTTTGAGGTCTTAGGGTCCCAGAATGTGCTATGTATGGAATACAAAAAGAGCCACACATGACTTGATTCTAGGACTAGCCCAAAATGGTCAACCCTAGGGCAAGATGCTAAAAACTATTTTAATTCTAAACCAAGATGTTCAAAATGATGTCAACTCTAAGCCAACATGCTAAATTTTTTTTAACCCTAGGCCAAAATGCTCAAGTCAAAACATGCTTTGGCTTGGGTTTAAACTTTATGGTTCAGGGTCTAACACTAGGCCAAAACACATCGATTTTTATGTCATGTTTTTGTTTCAATGGCCTAGGGTGAAATCACATTAAGCCCAAGGACATTTGGCTTACAATGTTTGTAAGACATTTATTGTAAAATCTTCATAAGATTTTGGGCCTATTGTCTAGGATTTTTAGCTTAGGATGCTCGTAACACTTTTGGCTTAAGGTGTTCATGGGACTTTTGGCTAAGTGTCTTTACAAGACATTTGGCTTAGCATGCTCATTGGCCTTTTGATTAATGTTTTTACAAGACATTTTAACTTAAGGTATTTGTGGGACCTTTTCAATGGCCTAGGATACTTGGCTCAAGGCATTTGTGTCGCAACCCTAGCCTTGGGCTCATGACCAAAGCAAGGGCTTACAAGAATGTGGGCCAAGAGGGAAGCCTGGGAGTCACATTTCATGCTCCCGAGAGTGTAGGACAATGTGAGGGAATGGACTTTCACACTCCCAAGTGAACTCCCACTTTGGGAGTTGGAGTCCCGATGGATTTTTGAATTTTCAAAGAACAATTTTAGGGGTCAAAATCTATTAGATTGAAGAGTTATTTATATCATGGGAAAGCTCTTAGAACGTAAATATCTAAAATGAGCTCATAGGACCCATTTGGACACTTAAAACATAAGTTATGCCCAAAAGAAAGGCCGGGAGTCAAAATTTATAATTTGACTCTTGATCACTAAAAGTCAGGAATCACCTCGATTTCCTTGTGTGAAGGCAGCGTGCCACATACTGTTGAAAAGCTCTCGACGAGGGCTACAACTTTGCTTAAGATCTCATCTCAATCAGAGGTCTACACGCAAAGTTATGGGCCCCCAAAGTTACGGAAGTTCCAATTGTGGGAATTTCAGGACTCCCACTTGGGACAAAATGACATTTGGGTGCTAGTCCCGTGGCCATGCATAGAACGTACTATAAGGAGGAAGGTGATGGTTTCCCCCAAGTCCGGGCCGCGAGGTGTCTTATGAATCCGTGTTGGCCCGTGATTCGTCCATGCACCAAAGTGTTCCAACTACGCACTAACCAACTTGTTGTTTGGTTTGTGCAAATCCATGTGAGTAATTGAATTGTTTGTCAATCT
>Ga0116229_10009598_pt1 | contig 14732 bp, 8 predicted proteins | sample S1TSphgellanicum_3_FD_87313 | JGI IMG/M metagenome (GOLD analysis project Ga0116229, IMG submission 87313) | Host-associated microbial communities from peat moss isolated from Minnesota, USA - S1T2_Fc - Sphagnum magellanicum MG | ecosystem: Host-associated > Plants > Peat moss > Unclassified... | reverse complement strand
CAAACCACCCCCTTAAACAAGAAACATCATGTGATCCAAAAACATTTCTTAGGATGACCAAAAATCAACATACAAATGTAAATGCTTTGACAGAAACTTGTTGACCTAGTTTTGGGTCAAGAATTACAATTTTGGAAGAGGAAATATGTCAAGAAATCTAAATAGCTTGCCCACATTTATTAATGATACCATCTATGGAACTGACATGCATGTGGCTAAAATGATTAGAGCACATCCACCCTGTTACAAGATATTGATCAGGATATAATGGACCATGATCCACACTAGAGTAAAATTGTCATATCTTTCTACCTTATGAGAAAGATCAATTACAAAATCCTTCAGACCACAAAAATCCAAAAGATAAAAAACATCAACACCTTCTAAGAAGTGGGGCATAGATTACATTGGACCCATTCATCCAACCTCTTTAAGGGGAATGTAATATGACGCACTCCCAACTCCTTGAAGGACTCAAATGTGAGTCCAAGTAGAAGACATCGGAAGAGGGAGGAGTCGGGGCACGTTCCCTAGCTCATAACACTTTGAGGGGTAGAGGGGCATGTTGGAGCTCCGGGATGGGACTAGGAAGAGTTGACAAGCTTCACTCACTCACACGGGCCTGCACACAACCCACACAAAGTGGTTAGTGCATAGTTGGAGCACCTTTGGTGCTAGGATGAGCCACGGGCAACATGGACACACAAGACTCACCATGGCCCGGATTTGGGGGAAGCCACCACCTTCCCCTTTATAGTATACTTTGCAACTCTCCATGGAGGCTACATCCAAATGGCTATTTTTCCCGGGACTCCCGAGTGGGAGTCCCGAAATCCCGCCAACTAGGACTCCCGCGACTTTGGAGCCCCATAACTTTGCGAGCAAACCTCTGATTGAGGTGTGGTCTGAAGCAAAGTTGTAGCTCTCATCGAGAGCTTTTCAATGATATGTGACACGCCCCTTGCAGCTAAGTAAATCGGGTCGATTCCCGACTTTTTGTGGTCGGGAGTCAAATTGGCAGTTTGATTCCCGACCCTTCTTTTTGACTCCTGGCCCTTCTTTTGGCCATAACTTACGTTTTAGATATCTAAATGAGCAATGCGAGCCCATTTTAGACATCTACGTTCCAAGAGCTTTCCAATGATATAAAAAACGCTACAAGACATTGACGTTTGACCCCTGCAATCGTTCTCTGAAGTTTCGGGAGTCCACTGAGACTCCATCTCCCAAAGTGGGAGTTGCCTTGGGAGTGTGAATGTTCACTCCCTCACACTCCTTCACATTCCCTCACACTTTCTTACACTCCCGGGAGTATGTGATGTGACTTTCCGGCTTCCTCTTGGCCTGCAACCTTGCAATGCCTTTGCCTTGACTCTTGGGCTTCCTTCCTCTTGGCCCACAACCTTGCAACCCCTTTGCCTTGGTCGTGAGCCCAAAGCTAAGGTTCCGACATTGGAGCAGTTGCTAGAAGCTTTCCCTGAGCGCTTTGTTAGTGATGCCATTGACACCCTCAACGCGCTTGCGGTACCGCTTCCAAAATGCTGTAGGATCCGCCTTCGTTAAACCACATAATCGTTTAGCCTTAAGCACATCATAAGCACGTTTCTTCCTTTTGTACAACTGTTTCATTTGCTTAAGTTTGACTTGCCTATCTGGGTGTGCATGTGAGAATTTAGCAAACTAGCTTTTGGTCTGGCGACATTTTGTGTCAAACCAGGGTTTGTGGCTGTGATTTATTGCTTTTCCTAAGGCCACTTGTCTATTTCCAAACACTTCTTTTGCAGATTATGTGATGCACTATTGTAACAGATTAAGTGTTGTTTGTACGTCAGATGCATCAAGTACATCTAGGCTTGCCCACACACCAATGTTGTGCTGTACACTCCTGCTAAACTCGGCTGCTTTGGCAATGTCATATTTGAAACGTGGTTAGGTGTTTGATTGCCTTTTGCTGAACAGGAGGGGGTTGCCACTGTTGTGTGATTGTAAGTACCAATGGTCTATGATTAGAGCGTGCATCTTTGTGACCTAAGTACTTTTCATCGCAGTTAACCTCTAAGCGTTTAACACCCTCTAATTAGTCAGTTGTCGTAAGAAAATAGTCCATAGTGCTAAAACCTTTATTGGATAGGCATGTATACTCCCCTGATATGTCTCCTGGTGTGCGGCCATTGAGGATGAACAGCCCAGCAATTCTGCAGAGATCCAGGAACTCATGATGCCAGCTAACCGTGACGGTGTCGCGGTTCTGGCGCTCCAACATATCGTTGGGCATGGTGTCCTCAATGGCCTGTGGCACCAACAGCACATCTGATAGTTGACTGCAATCAATGAAGTCAGTGTTTGTGTCTGTCCTTGCATTGAAATCCCCAACAAGAAGCACACCGCCTAAGCTCATGGCTTCTCCAACCTCTTGGCATATGTGTTCAAACAGGCTGCTGTTCGCATATGGCGAGCCTTGTGGAGCAGCATATACTATGCACAGGAACAAAGGCCTTTGGAAAGCATTGCCCAAGCGCAGCCAAATCCTAGTCCCATCCCTTGCAGTCTTCCAAACAGTAGTACTATTTGCCCATGTTTCCCTTACTAGTACCGCAATGCCTCCACTATGCTTTCGAACGACACCCTGTGGAGTCACAGGCCTAGCAACATCAAAACAACAGAACCCTGGTAAGACCGGGAATGTATCGCCCGGGAAGTGATGTGTTTCTGTCAAAACAACAATGTCAACATTTTGAAATAGGTCAAGCAGATGTTCATGTGTTTCTAGCTTTATGATAGCGGCCCCATGGATGTTCCATAGGTTTCAACACTTTCATCAAAGAAACGGGTTCACATAATGTGAAACCGGTTCTAATAAGGTAAAACTTTCAAAAGTTGGATCCAATGCAATAGTCCCTGTCCCTGTGGGGGCAGGGCCCAATAAAAGTTCCTTTCTTTATGCATACCACTGAAAGGGGGTGAAAGGAGGCCCAAATACAGGGTGAATTTACGGGGCTCTGTACTACCCTTCACCTGTTCCTAACCGGTTTTGTTCAGCTTATTTTCTAAAAAGGTGTTTTTCCTAGTTGGGACATGTGGATATGATCTGCTGATTCCACTTTTGGTTCTGCCAGTTCCACTTGTAATGTGCAAGGACAGTGGGGAACACCAGTTACAGTTTAAACATGCTCTGGTGAAACCCATCATCTCCCTACAGAACCACATCTTGGCCTAGTGTGCTTGAAGTAGTATTCCTATGTGAAACAGGACATACCGGGCTCCTTCCATAGTATATAGCTGGCTGTGGGCAGTGGCATTTCAACAATTTAGAGCTGGCATGCATCTGCCTCACTCTCTCTTGAAGAGTAGGTACTAGGTACCTTACAACCTCCTTCCTTCCACATTTTATGAAATGTGTCCCATCCAATGCGAAAGACTAAAAATATTCATATGTAAATATTACACAGATTATTCTTATACATTACTTATGCACATCTTGTAAATAGTTGAAAGAAAACAAGGCGTGTGTCACACTGTGGCCTTGCCATATACATTAAAAAGTACCTTAATGCAAAAGAAGAATTATGGAAACTCAAATATTTCACTTGCAAAAATATAGTCTTCAAAAAATCCTCTAAAGGAAATCAAAATCCTTCAAGATATTATTATAACTTTATAACTAATCTCAAGTTTCAACACAAGCCAAAATATCATCTCTCAAAAGTCCTCATATAAAAATAGATCTATTGTTAGGTAGGGGCCAAAATCCCTTAAGCTACTATATATACTCTATAATGAATCTAAACACAATATCCTTGCCTTGGTAGGCAAGGCCAATAAACAGCAGTGCACACTATTGGTGCGGGAACACAGCCCCTCCAAGGCAGAAGAGGCAAAACTAAATACAAAGAGGCAAAAGCAGTGTATTTTTTCAAGGAATTTTGGTTTCTAGCCAAAATGGCTATCATCTGTAGGAAGATTTAGTCAAATTTGGCCCCTAGGTAATAGTAGGTCTATTTTTACATGAGGATTTTTGAAAGATGATATTTTGGCTTATGTTGAAACTTGAGATTAGTTATAGAGTTATGATATCTTGAAGGATTTTGGTTTCTTGTAGAGGATTTTTTTGAAGATCATATTTTTGCATGGTGAAATATTTGAATTTTCGTCATTCTTCTTTTGCCTTAAGATACTTTTTAATGTAAATGGCAAGGCCACAGTGTGACAAACCCCTTGTTTATTTATTTATGAGATTACTCTTGGGCTGAACTCAACACCATGTAGGCAGCCGGACCTCATTCTTCACTTTTTGGGCTTGGGCCCTGTAAATCTGTTCCATTTCTAGTTGGCCTGTTCTTGATTGAGCTCCTGTGTCAAGTGGCAGAAGTCAGTATTTTCACACTACAGTTAAACTACTTTGTCCCACAATACTTAAATATGGAGGATTTCTCAACATCAGAGCAGCAAGATTCAGCTACTAAGGATGGCTTTAGAAGAGGGTCCAAGGTCCAGGGATCAATGAATTCAAGCAATCTTATTGGTCGAAAGCTTTAAATTGGTTGCAAGGCCTTTAGACGTGGGTCCAAGACCAAAAAGTGGCAAATTGAGGCTAAACCTACATGGGACCTGTTTTGGAGGGAAAATGAATAGGTTTGCAACCAAAAATAGTGCTAAAAGGAGAGCTCCTAATTTGGAGAACCAAGAATCAGGCTAGGGACCACGGTACAGACCAACTCAAGGATTCAATTTGCTTCAAATAAGTCCAAATTGGTTCTTAGGAAATTGGACCCTGGACCCTTGTCTAAGGTGGGCTAAGAGACTTGTCATTGGATTCAATGCTGCCCTACATACTGCATAACCTCTACTCCTCTTACTTCACAAAATGACTGAATAAGTCAATAGATACCCATTTCTCAAACAAGCTGGCACCTGTCACCACCTTGAATTTTGTGACATCCAAAGTTTCGTCAAATTTTTCCAAGCAAATAGTTAAATGAGTCAAATTTACACTACAAACCAACCAAATTTGTCAGAAAAAATTTACTTACATATCTGGGACTTGTAGAACCTCCTTCATACATTCTTCAACAACTAGATTTGTGACAGCAAGTACATTGCAAGGCTTCTAGCTCCAAGTGAATCTTATTTTGCAGATTTGTGCAGAGTTTTATAACTTCAGGCTGTGGTGGTAATGGTGGGTTGCAGGATGCGAGGATGTTAGGAGGCTGCCTCATGGTTTGTGATTGTAATCGCATTAGCAGTTTTGCAGCTTCATGATATGGATAGTGTAGCTGGTTCACAGGTTCCCCATGAACTAGTCCTTAAAAATTGTTTCAAGGTATGGATTGTAGGCATTATCTTTTGTAGGCATCATTTGTTTGGGGATGGTTGGATTGCTTATGTGTCTTTCATCATGTTGTGTTTCCCCATCTTCTTAAGCTTTTTGTATTTACCAAGTACTAGTCATTTGAACCTTAGGTATTAGTGTTTAATAATAATTCTTTCGAACTTTTTGGTATTATTTATATTGCAATTGACATAACATTTAACATCCTCAATAAAAATCCTTGAAATATATCATTTCACAAATGACAATCCATATAGTTTTTAAAATTATCAAATTATTTTGTTATCTCATACCCAAAACAATCTTTGACCTATATGAATTTTTAATTAATATATTCATATGAATAAAATCTAAACCAATACAAAGATCACATTATAATAATCTTAAATTACACAATTGTTAATTTTCATGTAAAAAGAAATATTTTAATAAGATCCAAAAAAAACATCATTAAGTACATTAGCTCAAATGTAGGACAAAAATTAGATTAAGAATTTTTGAAAATCTTAAATCAACCCTCGTAAACAACCCTTGTAAACAATAAACAAAATCATCAATGGAAGTGCACAAGACAGCAAAGCACTACTCATAATCAATAATTTATTAAAATTGAAAGGGGACATAGGCTTGAGGTGAACCAATTAATAGAAAATTCAATTGATATTGAACAAAAATGGGGTAAGGATCATTTTCCCTTGTTAATTTGTAGGCTAAAGGAGGCTATGAAGCAAATTATCCATTTCCAGCTGTGTAAGATTATGTGCCATCTTTTTTATCCATTCACATTCCTTGGTCCTTTTTGGGCTTGCATCTTGAGAGTAAGGTGAGCTAGTATCCGTTTGAGCATTTCCTCCAATGAGGGAATTTGTATTTTAATGTTCAAGAGCACTCAATTTCTGGTGAAAAGGGTTCTTAGGCCCACCTTACACAAGGAGTCATGGCTAAGGTTCCACTCAAATCAAGCATCCCTATTGCTGCAAAAGTTGAAATCAGCCCTAATGGCTTTACACTATGAGTCAAGGCTGAAATAGGAAAAACCTTTTCAATCTGCCCCAAATTACTAATAAATGCTGAACTTTATGACCTTGTATTGGCCCCCAGGCTAAAAAAGGATACCAACAAATTTAGGATGCCAATTTGCAACTCTTGGGGCCAATGTTCCAGCATTTATTAACATGCTGACATGCTCCCAAGGTGTTTCCATCATGTTTTCATGGGATTCCCCAAGTTCTCAAGTTGTTCCCCCACGATGTTTTGAATAACACCTCAAATTTATCCCATATGGGTTGCCCAAAGTTCAACCATATGGGATAAATTTGAGGTGTATGTGAACCAGATAGGTGGGCTATAAGGGTACACATTTGTTCCTATTCTGTGACTTGGGTCCAAAGTGGTGCTTCTATAGGGGAGTGCCCAATGTTCATCTTTTTTTTTATGATGGGCCAATTGATATGGCTCCTTAAAAAAAAACCAAAAAAAAAGGGTTGTGAGTTTACCTATGAACTAATTAATTTGAATCACGCTATGGTATAATACTCGTATGTATGCAGACAGGTTTAATGTCCAGTGATATACCATAGTACCTTGGCAACTTCAGCACTAATTATATTATTTTCAGAAATGTTGATATTTTTAATAAAAGAATTTGAACAAAAAGCCTTTGTGAAAGAAAAAAGAAAATCTAAAAGAAAATATTATATTTTTTGAAGTTGAATCTTTAAAATGAAATATTATTTCATACTGAAATGTTGAACTTGCCATGGTACTACCATATAACTCAAACATACTCATACCCATAGCCCAAGAGCCAAAAAATCCCACTATAACAAAAAAAAGGGCTTAAACTCACTGCCCTCTTCCCATCTGATGGTGTCTTCTCACAAGATTGATTGGCAAAGAACCAATAAAGATTTCACAGTGTCTTTTTTAAGTTAATTATAGGATTGAGGGTGCCAGAGGACATTACCAATCTCTTGTTGAAATTTCTTGAGTGTATTTGGAGGGCACCTAATATATGCGAATATCCCTCCTACAAAAAGCCAAGGGCTCTTAGTGAGAAGGATTTTATGGTTACAACTTACAAGTAGGAATAAGATCCTCCCACTCTTTAAGGTAGAAGTAAAAATCGAGTCCCCTCCTTTGCCTAATGATCTAGGCATGTTTAGTTTCATGGTAACCAGGGTTGAGGGTTTTATGATGGGTAACAGCCATGGGTGGGGCACTAGGCCCATTATTTGGGAATATGCCCCCACCCTGAGATCTTACCCTGTAGGTTTCAGTGTTGTCCCGGTCCTGAATTTTAAACAAACCTTAAGGTCTGGGCCCTAAACTTTAATGGATTTGTACTTTCCAATTTTGGTCTTTTCTTTACAAAATTCAAATGAAAAAATTCAAAAAAATCTTCAAATAATTGCCAGATTTCTACACATGGGTCAAGTAGGTAGGCGAAAATACATGAGGATATTTTTTTTCTTTCAAAATATGAGTAGCAAAATTAGGACAAACTGGCTTATGCATGACTACCACCTCAGCAACATCACAAATTAAGAAAAATGCACACACTGATCTATATCTCTTTACATATATGATATATAATTCTTGGGTTGAGCTCAACACGACGTAGGCAGCCACCTCAATCTTGAGGTCTTGGGCTTGGCCATGGCATAAACCCGCCAATGTTTGAGAGTTGTGTGCAATTAGGAAAGTGTCATTTCTAGTTGCCCAGTTCTAAAGGGTCCCCTGTCAACTGTCAAAGTCAGCATTTTCAGACAAGCCTCCTACTACTACTTGCCCCGTTACTTTGTCTCACTGTACGTGAATAGGCATGGATTGCGACGCTCATCAGAGCAGCAACATTCAGGTACTAATTGACTTATTATTTGCACTCGACATCTATCTATGAAGGAAGGTAGTTTGTTTTGTTTTGTTTTGCTTTTGTAGATATGAGATCCACCAAACCAGGATTCTTTCTGATCGTGTTCTTGGTGTCTTTGGAAAGCTCTCAATGAGGAGCGGTGCATGGGCTTCGTTCCATTCACGTTTGAACTTGCGGTGCAAAAGTTCTTGAATATTGAATGATTTCTTCACTGAAAATTCAATTAAATCGTAGCTGAAAATTTCTGAGGAATTGGAATGGGCTTTGGTATTGTTGGGAAAGTCTTGACGAGCAGTATTTAATGGAGTTTATTTGGTAAGATTTGGATTTAGAATATGAGAGATACTGATTTTTAAGTGATTTCTGCTGTTGAAAATTCAAATAAATTCCCAAAAACCAGGTTTTGGAAGGAAAAATCAGTTGAGGACGTGGTAACAGTTGGGCAGCACAGGCCACACTAGTACTGACTATAACCTCTAGTCCTTGTACTTCACAAATTGTCCAAATAAGTCAATGGGTAGCAATTTCTCAGACCAAGGCACCAGTTGGCACTCACCCACCTCCACATCATAAATCATTGCATCTAGTAGCTTCAAACTTATACCCAGTCTGAGCTTCTCTAAGACTTATATATCTGGGGCTTGCAGAACCTCCTTCATACATTCTTCGACATCTAGAGTTGTGAGAGCAAGTTCATTGCAAAGCTGCTCTAAGCTCTCAGTGATCTTAAACTTGCAGGTTTGTGCAGAATTTATTAGTATAACTTCGAGTATGGTGGCGGTGACAGGTGGGAGGATGCAAGGAGGTTGGGGGCCTGTCTCATGGCTGCTGACTGTAATCGCATTACTAGCAGTTTTGCAGCTTCACAATATGGTGGGTGTAGCTGGTACACTGATGCCACGTGAACTCCTCCTTCAAAATTGTTTGAACGTATGGATTGTAGGCATCATTTGTTTGGGGACGGTCTGCTCGCTTGTAAGTTTTTCATCATTTGTGTTTTCCCATCTTCTTATATCTTCTGAAACCGCTCTCACCCTTGAAGAAGAAAGAAGTAATTGATAGCTAAGTCTCATCTCATAGTAGTGTTGCACTTTGGTTATGACAGGACCAGAATAAGACCTCTGAATGCATCCAAGAAGCTGCTCGGCGGACTTTTCCCACGCCATCATATCCAATACTAAGCCCTCCAATCTTTCATGTGTCCTACTGGCTCCCACCACCACAACCCCCAAGTAAATAAATTCTAGTATCGACAAGGTCACATAAAAACTTGGTTCAAAGTAGCTTTTATTGGATTATCTCCTTTTATTACATCCTTTATCTCATTGTGTGGCATACAATTAACCTGCTTCAATGTATTAGTGCTTTCCAAAGGAAAATCTTGTGTTGCAATTTTGTTGTTGCTTTCATTATAATATGAAGCCATAATGCTATTTCAATATGGTATTAGAGCTTAACCTCATGTTTCTTGGACTAATGTAAATTACATATGTGAGTCATCAACTATGAACATAGCCCTAGAAATCCAATGTTTTATAACTATGAAATCAATTTAGACACCAATAAGCACAATGGATGGCAAAAGGAGTGAATATGAATGTTGCTTAAATCATTTAGCCACAAGGCATGCCTTGAATTCATTCAATTCCCGCCAAGATCAACTTTAAACTTTTGCATCCACAAGTCGCACTTATGGGCTGCTTTCACAAAAGTAGATCCATGAAATCTCAAGTTTGTTAGTTGTTGAGGATCCAATCTCTTATTCTATAGCAAATAACTATTCTATGTGAGATGTTGTTCCTAAATATTCATTTCAGTGATTATAATTGCAAGGTCATTTTAAATATTATTTTCTTTGAATGCGTTCAAGTATTGCTACAATCACAAGTCATGCATCCAATTTTGAGATTGACTTATTTTGGTGGGTTAAATGGTCTAAGATTGGCTATTGTAAATGTGTATTTCTTTGATGTGTTAGTGGTTCTTAAAATGTAGATGGTTGATCATCAAGTTACAACCATTTTTCATTGTCTTGAAATTCCCTAAATAGAAAGTGATTTGTCACATGAAGGTACTAACATTCCAATGGTGGGTGCTCAAGGATTTGATTGTGTTTGAATATGGGTTTTCCAAATTGCAATGTCATCTACTATAAGGGATTTGAAAAGGGTGTGGATTGTTTCAAATAGCTTACAATTTCAAAATGTTGGCATGTCATCAAATCTTACATCCATACTTATAAAAGGATGTGAATTATTTCAAATATTTAATTAATATTATGTTAACATTTATTTTAATTAATAATAATAATAATTTTATAAAATATGATTTGGTTTTAATTTATGTATACAAGTGGGCTCTTATGCCATTGGCCCAAGTGAATCATCTTCAAGGGTTTAAGAATACAACTTTCCAAAAAGCCTCTTCAAGTCCCTTAGAGACACAACTTTTCAAAAAATGAACGCTAATGGATTATTTCAATTAAAATTATGTCTTTTACATAATAATCAATGTTTGGATGTTTGGCTCTAAATTGTATAGCACATGAGTTAGCTAAAGCTATTCAGAACATGCCTATCAAAATGATATTAATGTGTCATATAAGCATAATTTATAAAGGATGGTGATTGCAACAAGGAGCTAAAGGTTATTGAAGTTAACAATGATTTTATATGTGATCATTTTAGTTACTTAATTGAGGATAGTGAATTGAAGTGAATAGGATCTTGCAACTAATGAAGTTCAAAGCTATAATCAAGTTTATATGTTGAAACTAGCGTGGTTGTGTTGATTCAATATCACATAGTTTTGGTTGTGTACATCATTAATCAATTTAAATACATACTTCAAAATCCATTTATTTACAACTTTCAACAACGGGGAATTTTGTTTTATAATGGATCCTTTAGGAATTATGCATTTGCTCCAAACATTTGGAAATACATGAGGGCATAGATCAAGGCTTCATCAACAAATATAGAACATTATGTATATGGGAACAAATGTAAACCTAAACTACTCCATTGAACTATGGTCAAAATTGACACATCTCCCTTTTATTATAACCTTGTTTTTTTTGTTGGAGGTGTCAATGTTTTGTCCTATTTGATTCAATGTCATAGTTGACCAAGTAATTAAAAAAACCATTTCAATAAATTGAACTAGTCAATTTACATACATGTCAATTCAATCACCAAGACCTTCAATCCAAATTTATAGTAAAAAGGACTAGGTAATAAAATTTGCAAAGCTTGAAAAATAATGAGTTTTGTTTATTCATTACACTACAAGTATTGAAAACCCATATAGACATAACTATGGGTGGAAAGGATGCTGATCATGATGATGTTGTGTAAATGACCTAGTTTTAAAAGACTACAAATGATAGCTTTGGATTTTAGTTTATTTTACAATATTATAGTTGTAATTGATTGTTGTATGTCAAGAGATTAAATGATGTGTTATTAAATTACTTTTTCAAAAAAATTGGATACAATGTAAATGTCATTTTGAGTTCTTTAAATTAATTATATCAAGTGTCCCAACTACATTTTTTTAAGTGATCAAAAGGAACACAACAAGTCATATAACTAATTTTTTAAAAAGTGTATAATAAAAACATGTCCCCTTCTATGAAAATACGTGTTTGTTGGGTGAACTTGCTAAAAAACCAAATCATACAAAATTTTAAAAGAAAGGGCTATAAAGCAAAAGACTCATTTTTTTTACCATTTGGCAAAAACAAATGTTCAATGGGTTCAATTTTTTTTGCTTTAGGTGTAGGTTAGATGTGTACAAAAAAATCTTGTGAAAAACATGTTTAGTTGTCCATTCAAACTCATTTTGAGATTTTTTGGGTTTTTTTACATTTTTAAGTACAAAACAAAATATTGATACACAATTATGCATGCATGTGAAAAATCATCACTCACATGAATTATCTTAAATTGGACTATTTAATTTATCTCATTTAAATTTGTTTCAAATAAATGTTATTTACAAAAAGTAGCCCTACAAAAGTCTAAGAATCATTTTTCCTTTTTTTGGAACCCCACTTGAATGGACATAATTACTAAATCACAATCATAAGGTAAATCATTTGATTAGAAAAATAATCATTGCTAGCTTTTGTTGTTTATTATGGTATCATGGTCATTTCAAATTGTCGACAATAAGTAAAAATGATTACAAAGTCATGCTACTTCCAATAACAACATTTTTTTCAATGATAATTTGGGGATGTGTTGGGGGGTAGTTGGGTGTGAGTGAGGGGGGGAGGTGCTATATTAGGCATGTAGTTGATGTAGGTGGAACCAAAAATTCTTTTAAATTTTTTTAAAAGGTTGAAACTAGGATAAAAGTTGTATTGAGAAACAAAAACCAACCAACATTAAGAATTACCACCCATTAATAAAGGTGGTAAAAGGTGAATGTACATTTCAATGTATATGATTTGGAAGAAAAATGGAACTACCTATAATATCAAAAGTACCAATAAATAGAATTCACTTATTTTTCATTATTTTAAAGATCACATATAAATGATTTGGGCTTCAAATTTAAAACAAATTATAAAGACCATGAATATGCAATTGATTCAATAGTTTTATCGTTGTGTAAATGTACACCAACAGTTTTATGGAGGTTTTTCAAAACCCTTATTTGACAACAATTTTTTATTTTTCTATTAATTTTAAAATACTACCTTATTCTTATCAATGATTTAAAAATAATTAGCTCAAATGCATCTTCAATGGAAGAACATTTTACAATGTAAAAAGATCACAATCATTGACATTATCATATCATAATTATTAATGAATATTTTATAATCATTTAATCTAAACTTCACAACTTCAAAAACAATTGAAAACTTTGATGAGAAAATTTGTTTTTTGTGATTGTCATTTTGTATCTGTAAAATTTCATGGAAGTTTTTCATTAAAACTAGTATTTTTAATGTTCGTTGCAATTCAAATGATGCTTCAAGACATTACAAATCAAAATAATATTTTGTTAAACTATTAAATCATTCATGTATGCATTAATTTCACATCATAATGATAAATTAAAATATAAAACCATCACTTATTGCAATTTTTAATCACAAAATATTTTTCAAATATTTATCATGATGTATCAAACTTGAACATGTATTAAAAACTATGAAATTATGACATTTTTTTGTATACACAATTGATAACACATATTCATCCTACAGGAGAGTTTCTATACGTAAAATTTGTTGGTTTAAACTTACCATGTTACTTAATGCTGACTTTTGATCTAATTTTTGTCTTGTTGACTTGATAGTTTTGAGTCATTATTAGGTCCTTGAAAAAACCTCTTTTCCAACGCAAAAAATTGGTAGGAGGAGTGAAACTACCAAAGTTGTCAGCATGGCCGCTGGGGTGTTCACTCACTTCTAGAGCCCCATCTGGGAGTCTGGGACTTAAAAGCTCTTGCGTTCAAACCCAGCGGCGTGCAGGTGAAATTCCTACTAGCCCTCTCCCATTGGGCCTGACTTGGGGTCTTCGCAAACCGCTTGTCATTCAAGTCTGATGTTCTGTGGCCAAAACAAAAACGAAAAAAAGTTGTTCCCAGGATGAACCATTATAATGCATCCTTCATTGAGACTACTTGTTGGTGGACTGAATGCTGACCTACATACCAATGTTTTATTTTATTTTTGGCGAATTTTCGCAACTGACGACAAGAAAAAAAGGGCTGACGAATCCAACAAAGGGATTTTTAAGGTATAAAAAAAAACATTCGCCATATCTTGACCAAAGACACTTAGATGTCCCCAGTTTTAGACAGTGTATTCCAGTAGTTCGCTAGAATTAGGCAGGATTCCGAAAAGGATCTATTAGTCCACCAGGACAGTCGCCATTTACTCCTATTTAATGCTAAGGATCCTAGCCGGTGCACCTACTTGAGGAATTTGAAAAAAAAAAAAACACTGCTACATACTGCATAACCTCTAGACCTAGTATTTCGCAAAATGGACAAATAAGTCAATACTGGGAACCGATTTGTCAACCAAGCTGGCAGCAATCACCACCTTTGAAATTTTGTGACATTCATACTTCGCCAATTTTCCGCCAAACAAATAGTCCACTTCGTCAAATTTACAACGACGACCAAATTTAGTCTCAAAAAATTCACCGGTCACAAACCTCCACATCATAGAGCATTGCCTCTAGTTGTTGCTGCAAACATATTAGACCCAGTCTTTAGCTTCTCTAGGACTTATATATCTGGGACTTGCAGAACCTCCTTCATACATTCTTGGACATCTAGACTTGTGAGAGCAAGTTCATTACAAAGCTGTTAGCTCTAAGTGATTTTTGTTTTACAGGTTTGTGCAGAATTTATTAAGTACAACTTCAGACTATTGTAGCAATGGTGGGTTGGACGATGCAAGCAGGTTGGGGGCATTCCTCATGGCTGGTGACTGTAATCACATTACTCGCAATTTTGGAGCTTCATGATATGGTGGGTGTAGTTGGTACACGAGTGCCACAT
>Ga0116229_10009597_pt1 | contig 14732 bp, 11 predicted proteins | sample S1TSphgellanicum_3_FD_87313 | JGI IMG/M metagenome (GOLD analysis project Ga0116229, IMG submission 87313) | Host-associated microbial communities from peat moss isolated from Minnesota, USA - S1T2_Fc - Sphagnum magellanicum MG | ecosystem: Host-associated > Plants > Peat moss > Unclassified... | reverse complement strand
GCGTTACCGAGCAAGTGGCCGTGAAGCCAACCCGACCCTTTTCGCCACCACTGGCCTGCCGTCCAACCCTGCGATAAAGGCAAAAAGTCCACGCCCGAATTTAAAACTTGCGCCTCAAATTCAGGAGTGGCCTCGATCTTGCTTGATGTTGCGGCATCGGCGGGTCGATGTCAAAATTATTTTTGAAAATAATTGTGCCGCCCTCTGCTGCCGACACACCATCCCTCGCTGGAGCGAAGCCGCACTGAAATCAAAGCTTGCACTTGCTTGATAATAAGTGTCATTACATTACCTCTGTGGCAGCACTCCGGCCCTTAATTTCTGTCGTAGCGTTATTGGCGAGCTCCTCTTTTCTCGCCGCCGCAACCCTTACTACCTATCCCTTTATTCCCTATCCGCAAGGCACGAATCCGCAGGGACCTCTGCTCATAGCCTCCGACGGCAATATATATGGCACGACAGTTGGCGGCGGCGCCTTCGGTTACGGCAGTGTTTTTAAAGTTACTCCGGACGGCTTATTTACCACCCTGTTCAACTTCAATAACACAGATGGCGCCAGCCCCTACTGTGGGCTATTTCAAGGAAGCGATGGCAATTTCTACGGCACCACCGAAGCTGGAGGCTCTTCGAACGACGGCACCGTATTCCAGCTCACGCCAGCCGGCAAACTAACTACACTCGTCAATTTTAACGGCACAAACGGAAATAATCCCTACGCAGGCGTGGTCCAAGGCGGAGATGGCAATTTTTATGGGACAACTTATGGAGGAGGCGCCTTTTCCGTAGGCACGGCATTTGAAGTAACGCCCGGAGGTACCCTGACCACGGTTATCGAGTTTAATGGTGCCAACGGCGCTGGCCCGCGCGGCGGACTTACCTTGGGAAGCGACGGTAATTTGTATGGAACGACCATCGACGGCGGTTCAGGTGCCAATGCTGGCTCCGGCACCCTCTTTGAAATTGCATCCAACGGTACTGTCACGACCACTTTGGCAAATTTTAGTCAAGGTACAGGCAACCCCCTGCCAGGTACTCTTGCTCAAGCGAGCGACGGCACTTTTTACGGTACGACTAATACAGGCATTCTTTTCGCGTTTACAACTGCAGGCACTTTTACAACTGTATCGCTCAATGGCGTCAACGGGATACCCTACTCGCAGCTGGTCAAAGGCAGTGATGGCAACTTTTACGGAATAAGCGGTTCCGTCGACGATTCGGCGCTTGGAACCGTGTTTAAGACGACCACCACCGGCATCGTGACAAACGTAGCAACTCTCAATACTCAACCGACTGTTCCAAGTGCGGTCGCGCTGGTGCAGGACAGCCAGGGGAACCTTTACGGTACGGCGTCCGGAACCGTATTCTATGTAAATCCAAGTGATATCGTAACGACTCTGTTCAACTTTAATAACGCCGCCGGCGTCGGCCCAGCTGGAGGGATTATCCAAGCTACCGATGGCAACTTTTACGGAACCACTACTTTCGGAGCGTACTTTGGCGACCCCTATTCTACCGGCACCGTTTTTAAAATGACGCTAGGAAGCCTCCCGACGACTTTGGCGAATCTTACTGGCACAATCGGATCCACTCCTGAAGCTCCGCTGTGCCAGGGCACGGATGGCAATCTCTACGGCACAACATGGGATGGAGGAGGTTCAAATTACGGCACGGTTTTTAAAGTGACGACTGGAGGCACCCTTTCCACGCTGGCTCAGTTCAACTATTCCAATGGCGCGTTTCCTTATGCCGGGCTCGTCCAAGGCAAGGACGGCAATTTTTACGGAACAACCTCCGTTGGTGGCAACGGCACCGGTGGCAACGGCACGGTCTTTAGCGTCACGCCCACAGGCACACTGACTACCCTCGTCCAGTTCAACGGGACCAACGGCGGCACGCCCTTGGCTTCACTGATTTTAGGCAGCGACGGTAACTTCTACGGCACCACCTCGCAGGGTGGCGCAGGCTGGGGCACCGTATTCCAAGTGACTCCCACGGGTACCCTGACGACCCTTTCTTTATTCCTCGATTACGGAAGTTATCCAGATGGCCCACTTCTTCAGGGTAATGATGGCAATTATTATGGAACGACCCAGCTCGGTGGGCTAAACGGTAACGGGAGTTCTACCTCAGGCACTTTATTTAAAGTGACGAGCACTGGAACGACCACGACGCTCGGCTATTTCGGTCAGGAGGTTTCTGGAATTCATCCGCAAGGTTCGCTGGTTCAAGACAGCGACGGGAATTTCTTTGGTTCAACCGCTTCCGGCGGACCAGATAATGCTGGAACCCTGTTCCGCTACAATAAGGACGATGGACTCAAAACCCTCATCAATTTCAATAACAACAACGGGGCCGACCCGGGTTCACTCATCATAGCCACCGATGGTAACATTTATGGCACGACTGACGCGGGAGGTTCGGCAAATTCAGGGACGGTTTTCCGACTTGAAACAAGCGCCACAAAAAATATTACGTTCGATTCTTCCTCCGGCGTTCCGATTGTCGTTCCGGCCTACACCATCAGCGGTTCCAGCCTCAATCTTGCTTTAGGTTATGAGCCGTCGCCCGGAGACATCCTCACAGCAGTGCAAAGCACCGGAGGCCTCCCGATCACTGGCAACTTCACGAATTTATCCGATGGCGGCACGATTGCGGCCATTTATAACTGCATCGCTTACACGTTCGTCGCCAGTTATTCCGGCGGATCGGGGAACGACCTGACTTTATCCCTGTTGTCCAATACGTTTAGTGAATGGGCCGGCACCTATAAATTTGCGGGAGGAATTGCAGACCCGCCTGGAAGTGATGGAGTTCCCAATCTGCTCAAATACTTCGACGACATTGATCCCTCTACGCCCATGGCCGCCACGGATTTCGCTGCGTTGCCATCTGTGGAGCTCGACACGACCACTAATCCAGGAACGGAATATCTCGCGCTCACTTACCGCCAAAACGCGTTGACCACCGGCGTTACCGTTACGCTTCAAACTTCCCCCGACCTTCAAACTTGGACCAATGTGCCTCAACCCGACGTCGACCAACAGGTGGGAACTGATTCAACCACGGGCGATCCGATCATGGAGCTAGGAGTGGCTATCTCGCCAGGTACTGCCCGGCAGTTCATCAGGCTTAATGTGAGTTCGCCATAATACCGCAAGCAGATACGTCGGCCTACCCGGTCGGCTCGAGCTGTCCGAATTCGCCGGTGGCGAGGAAGCGGGCGATCTGGGCGGTGCAGCGGCGGGAGAAGAGCATGCCGAAATGGTTCAGCCGGATTGTGGTGTGGTCGCGGACGCCTTGCAGTTGCGTTTCCTGGAGCAGGACGACGCCGTCGCTGGGACGCGGGAGGGACTTGAAGAGGGTGCCGATGCCGAAGCGATAGGTCCCGGCCAGCACGCCGAAGTCGCGCGCGCCGCGCCAGACGGGATCGGTCAGGCGCGAGATGTGGTCGGCCACGGTGCGCCCGATCAGGAGGCGGCCGATCCGGCGATGCATCCGGTAAAAGCGGCGGCCCACCCAGCAGTCGAGCAGCGGCGAGCCGATGGCGATGAGGCGTCCGGGCCGGGCATCGGGATATTGCTCGAAGACCTGCCGGATCAAGACCCCGCCCATGCTGTGGCCGATGACGTGGAGCGTGTCGCCCTCGGTCTCGTCGAGGAATTTCTTGAGCCGGAGCACGTTTTCGTCGAGGCCCTTCATCATGGACCGGTAACGGAACTGGCGCACGCGGTAGCCGAGCGCGCGCAGCCGCCGCCGCAGCAGCGCCATCTCCCAGCCCCGGACGATCGCGCCATGGACAAAAACAACGGTGACGCGGGTGGACGCGGGCGGGCTCCACGCCGGATCAAGCCAGGTTTCGGGCATGCCCTACGATAATCCGATTCGCGCGAATCGCCACGTTATAAATGGGTAATTCGGATTACGCTCCGGTATTGTCAGCGCGGCGCGGGCGCGTTAACCTTCGTTGCCATGGGACGAATCGATGACGCGATACGGACATTGGAGGCTATGGAGGATGAGACCGAGCGGGCGCTGCAACTGGCGGGCCTGATCTCGACCCTGTTCAAGATTAAAGGAGTCGCGCTGGTCGTCACCGGCCAGTTGGCTTTCGACAGCTACGCCAATACCGCTTCCGAGCGGCCGGAGGTGGAAATGGCCTCGCTGGCCGGGGACCTCGCCCCGCGCACGCTGCTGGAAATCATGCGCGGCCAGCTTTACGCCCAAGGGACGCTTTACCACTGGACGGTCGCGGGCATACCGGTCCGCTTTTACCAGGACGCGATCATTGCCAATCGCGAACTGTGCCGGGAATTCACGACCGATCACGGGGTGGTGAAGCTCCTGCCGGTGGAGGAAATCACGGCGGATTGCATTCTGGCCGCAGTCCACCCGGAGCCGAACCACGACGCGGATACCCGGGCGCGGCTGTTGCTGATTAATGCCCTGGCGGATGTTTTCCACATGGATTGGCCGGCGCTTCACAGTCTCTGCCACCGGCCCGGCTACCGCGTGGGCGAGGAGTTGGCGCAGATGCGGTTGATGGCCAAGAAGGAGGTCGACGCGATGGGCGCCGGACGCGACCATATCGGGACAACTTCAGTCTTGCCGAAGGTGGAGGTGGAAAGCTTTACGCAGGAGGAGTCGGTCCCACCGGCTGCCGAACCGGAAGAAGCCGCGGAGACAACCCCGGCGGCTCCCGCGCTGGAGGAAGCCGCGGAGACGGTGCTGAAGCCGAGCGAGGCCGCCGTCGACCAAGCGCCTAAGAATTAGCGGCTTCCCCCCGCTTTTCCTCGTTCCCAAGTTGTACTTGGGAACGCCTCCTGTTTTTCGCGAAATTTTATTTCGCGCCAACTCGTAGTCTCAGCTCTAATGCAGTGGACCACGCTCTTACAAGCACGACTGCGAGGTCGGCAATGAAATTGCCTCAGCAAGTGCGTTCCAAGTACAACTTGGGAACGAGAGGAAGGGAAACCATACCTGTCAAAAAGACGCCGTTGCACGGAGTGCGACGGCTACCCTGCCCTATCTGCATTCCATGACCTTGTCGGCAGTTCCTCTTCGGCCCTCCGTGCGAAACCTCGGTCACTCTGGAAGATTTTTTAGGGCTGCCCCCGTAGCGCGCTTGACTCAACTTGCTTGGCTGATAGCCTCAACTTTCCCCCTCACAAACATTCCTTTCGTTATGTCCAAAAAATCCAAAAAAAAACTGAAGAAGAAAGACCGTAACTCGATTTTAAAAGCGGCCCCCAACTCACGAAAGGCAGGCAAGGCCGGGAAAAAAGCCGCGGTGAAATTGGCGCCGGATCGCAATGGCCACTCGGCGGCCAAGGCCAAGAAGGGGCGGCTGGTTTATTTCTTTGGGGATGGACGCAGCGACGGCGATGGCAAGATGAAGGCGCTGCTGGGCGGCAAGGGCGCGAACCTCGCGGAGATGACACGCATCGGCCTGCCGGTGCCTCCCGGCTTCACGATCACGACGGAGGTTTGCACATGGTTCAATGAGCACGGCAAAACGCTCCCGAAGGAAATCGATTCCCAGATCGACGACGCCATCGCCCGCATCGAGAAGATTCTCGGGAAAGGCTTCGGCAGTTTGAGCAACCCCCTCCTCTTTGCCGTGCGCTCGGGTTCGCGCGACTCGATGCCGGGCATGATGGACACGATTCTCAATCTCGGCCTCAACGACGAGACGGTCCTGGGACTGGTCGCCGCGAGCGCGAACGAGCGTTTCGCCTACGATTGCTACCGACGGTTCATCCAGATGTATGGCGACGTCGTCATGGGCGTGCAAATACGGCCGGGCGAGCATCACGAGCCGTTTGAAGAGGTGATCTCGGGCCTGAAGGCGGAAGTTTTCCCCAGCCGCCAGGTGAAGGATATCTCCGACACGGAACTCGACGCCTCCTCGCTGAAGGAATTGGTTGTGCGCTTCAAGAGGCTGGTTCATGACCGCACGGGCAAGACTTTCCCCAGCGATCCGAAAGAGCAGTTGCGCGGCGCCATCGGCGCGGTGTTCGGTTCGTGGAATAACGAACGCGCGATTGTCTATCGCCAGAAATACAATATCCCGAACGATTGGGGCACGGCGGTCAATGTGCAGGCCATGGTCTTTGGCAACACCGGCGATGAAAGCTGCTCGGGTGTCGCGTTTACGCGCGACCCGGCCACGGGCGAGAAAGTATTTTACGGAGAATATCTCATCAACGCGCAGGGCGAAGATGTGGTGGCCGGCGTCCGCACGCCTGATCCCGTCGCCACCCTGCAGGAGAAAATGCCGCAGGCGCATCGCGAGCTGGAAGACGTTCGCGCCGCGCTGGAAAAGCATTTCCGCGAGATGCAGGACTTCGAGTTCACGGTGGAAAACGGCAAGCTGTTCATGCTCCAGACCCGCAACGGCAAACGGACCGGCGTCGCCGCCGTGCGCATCGCGGTGGAGATGGTGAAGGAAAAGCTGATCACCTGGCAGGAGGCGGTCGCCCGCGTTCCCGCCGATCAGCTCAGCCAGTTGCTCACGCCGATCTTCGACCGCAAGGCGATCAAGCACGCGGAGAAAATCGCGTCTGGATTGCCCGCCGGCCCCGGCGCGGCCACTGGCCGGATTTATTTCAACGCGAACGAAGCGGAAGCCGAAGCGACCAAGGGCAAGGTGCTGCTCGTCCGCGAGGAAACATCGCCGGAAGACATTCGCGGCATGCTCGCGGCGGAAGGCATCCTGACCGCGCGCGGCGGCGTCAGCTCCCATGCGGCGCTCGTGGCGCGGCAGATGGGCAAGGTCTGCGTTTGCGGCGCCAGCGCGCTGCACATCAATTATCATGAAGGCACCCTCACGGTGGGCGATCGCGTTTTCCGCAAGGGAGATTTCCTCTCCATCGATGGCACCAGCGGCGAAGTCTACGCCGGTGAAGTGAAGACGGCGCCGTCGGAAATCGTGCAGGTCCTGATTGAAAAGACGCTCGACCCGAAAGATAGCGCGACCTACGGCATCTATGCGCAGCTCATGGTCTGGGCGGACAAGCTTCGCCGCCTCCAGATTCGCACCAACGCGGACCAACCGGACCAGGTCGCCAACGCGGTGGCCTTCGGCGCGCAGGGTGTGGGCCTTTGCCGCACGGAGCACATGTTCTTCGAGGGTGACCGCATCGATGCGGTGCGGGAGATGATTCTTGCCGACACCAAGGAAGGACGCGAAACCGCCGTGGCCAAGCTGCTCCCGTATCAGCGGGGCGACTTCGCGGGAATCTTCCGTTCGCTCAACGGACTGCCCGCGACGATCCGCCTGCTCGATCCGCCCCTGCACGAATTCCTGCCTCACTCGCACGATCAGCAAGCGGAACTCGCCAGCAAGCTCGGCGTGCCGGTGGAAAGAGTGACCCGTCGAGTCACCGAACTTCATGAATTCAACCCGATGCTCGGTCTGCGCGGCTGCCGTCTCGGCATCCTCTTCCCCGAAATCTCGTCGATGCAAATTCGCGCGATTTTTGAGGCAGCCATCGAGGTCCAGAAAGAAGGCATCAAGGTCAAGCCCGAGATCATGATTCCGCTCGTCGGATTCGCAAAGGAGCTCGAACTTCAGGTCGCACTCGTCCTCCAGATTGCCGCGGAAGTCAGCAAACAGCACAACACGCGCTTGAATTATCTCGTGGGCACGATGATCGAAATCCCGCGCGCCTGCGTCGTGGCCGATGAGATCGCCAGGGAAGCCGAGTTCTTCAGCTTCGGCACGAACGACCTGACCCAGACGACGCTCGGCATGAGCCGCGACGATTCAGGTTCGTTCCTGCCCGCCTACCAGAACCTCGAAATCACCAAGCAAAACCCCTTCGCGACGGTGGATACGACCGGCGTCGGAGCACTGATGAAGATCGCGATTGAGAAGGGCCGCAAGACGCGTCCCGAAATCAAGCTGGGCATCTGCGGCGAACACGGAGGCGAACCGGCCTCGGTGAAGTTCTGCCACCAGATCGGTCTGACCTATGTCAGTTGCTCGCCCTTCCGCGTGCCCATCGCCCGGCTGGCCGCAGCCCAGGCGGCACTGGCCGACGCTTGATGACGAAATCGTATGCAGCCGCCGTGGTAAGACGGTGGATGGACTTGCAAATCATATTGCCTGGCCACCCACGCTCTGACGAGCGCGGCTACGTAAAATTAAAGGTTGCAATGCCTAGTCTCGCCCACATGCTGAACTAGGGCATTAACTTTTCTTATGTACTCGGACGACGGCGACTCAGGGATTAAGATCTATCTCCGCGAGATTGGGCAAACACCCTTGCTCACGCGCGAGGAAGAGGTGAAGCTTGCCCGTCGCATCAAGAAGGGCGACCAGGCCGCGCGCCAGCAAATGATCAAGGCCAACCTGCGCCTGGTCGTGAAGATCGCGCACGATTACGCCTCCTACGGCCTGCCGCTTTTGGATCTGATCTCCGAGGGCAACATCGGCTTGATGAAGGCGGTCGAGCGTTTTGATCCCAAGAAGGGCGGCAAGTTGAGCACCTACGCCGCGTGGTGGATCAAGCAATCGATCAAGCGCGCGCTGGCCAACCAGAGCAAGACGATCCGCCTGCCGGTGCATCTCGTCGACAAGATCGCGCGGATGCGGCGCGTCGGCATGCAACTGGCCGAGGAATTCGGACGCGAACCGACCGACGAGGAATTGGGCGAGGAGCTGAACATGGCCCCGGGCAAGATCGCGCAACTGCGCACCGCCGCGATCAGGCCCGCGTCACTCGACGCCACGGTGGGACAGGAAGAGGACGGTGCTTCGCTCGGCGATATGATCGGCGATGAGGCCGCGCACATGCCTTCCGAAATGCTGAGCGACAAAAACCTGCGCAAGGCCGTGATGGATCTGCTCCATGTGCTCGACGAGCGCGAGCTGAAGATCATCACGCTGCGTTTCGGCCTCGACGGAAAGAAAGAGATGACGCTTGAAGAAGTCGGCAGAAAGTTCAAAGTCACCCGCGAGCGCATCCGCCAGTTGCAGAATATCGCCCTGCGCAAAATCAAGCGGGCGCTCGACAAACAGGACAAACTAAAGCCGGCATGAGCACCTCTTTCAAAAGCGCCATGGAACGCCTCAAGGCGAGCATTCGCGACGTGCCCGATTTTCCCAAGAAGGGAATCATCTTCAAGGACATCACGCCAATCCTGTCCAACGGGCAATTGTTCCGGCTGGCGGTGACGATCTTCGCCGAGCGCTATCAGCGCAAAAGCGTGGAGAAAATCGTGGCCATTGATGCTCGCGGCTTTATTTTCGGAGGGGCCCTCGCGCATTACCTCGGCATCGGCCTGACCGTGGTCCGCAAAAAGGGGAAGCTGCCCTACAAGAGCCATTCGCACGATTACGAACTTGAGTATGGCCAGGGCACGCTCGAAATGCACATCGACGGCGTGGAAAAGAATCAGCGCGTGGTGATTATCGACGATCTTCTCGCCACGGGCGGCACGGCGGAAGCGGCGGCCAAGTTGGTCGAGAAATGCGGCGGCGAGATTGTGGAACTTGCTTTCCTGGTTGAACTTGGTTTTCTCAAAGGCCGGGAAAAACTGGAAAAGTACCCGGTCTTCAGCGCGATTACGTATTAACCACTTCAGTCATCCGGAGTGATGATGAGAAACACGTTTCTCCGCAGCCACGTCGTTGCCGCCACGCATGGGCTCATTTTCGCCATTTTCTGTGCGCTCGTGACGGTGGCTCTTCAGCCCTTCCCTTTTTTCGTCATCTTTATGATGCCTCCCTTTGGCCTGGTTTGGGGGCTTCTTTTTTATACCATTCCGACGCTTCTGGGCGTCGTCCTCGCGCGCGGATTGGCGAAGCGCCTTGGGGCCTACGACCTTTTCGCGATTCTGGCGGGTGTGCTCGCTCTGGCGCTGTCGTTCGGCCTCGACTACGCGAGCAGTATGCGGTCGTGGTTGACCAACCGAGGCGAAATCCATGGCACGATTCTCGGCCCCGGCCCTCCGCCGGAGGATATCGGTGGCTGGATATTCCGTGCGTTATCCCTTGCGGTCTGGATCGGCCTGATGCTCGCCGTCAGCATAGCGTGGAAACGCGTGAGGCAAGCGCAGGCTCCCGCCACCGAGTTGACGCTGTCGGAAACCTCGAAAATTTATCTCTGGCTGGGGATCGACTCCATCGTGATTGGCCTTGTCACGTTTGCGATTCTAAACGCGGACCTGAAGCAACGCCGCGTATGGAGCAACCCGGAGAACGTTTTCGATCGGGCGGCAAGCGTGTTGCAGGACAAGGATGCCTCGGGGGGTGATCGGGCGCTGGCGCTGAATACGATTGGGCAATCCCGCGACAGCCGCGCGATAGACCTTCTCCGCCGCGCGGTACATGTGGAGTCCGGTCAAAACCAAATCGCAGCCGCCACCAGCCTGCTTGGCCGCGATGATATGCTGGCGCTCTCGGTGCTGGCGGCTCCTCTCATGCAGCACTCGCAGATCAACGGCACCCTCCAGCCGACGACGAGTCATACGCCTTCCGAAGGAAACGGTGTGCAGATCGCGGGCTTTAGCCAGAGCATCAACCTGGGAACCAGCTTGTGCAGAGTTAAAGATCCCGCCGCCGTCCCCATTCTCGTCCAACTCATGGCGTCAACCGATCCAAAAACACGGGAAGGTTCCGCTTCAGCTCTGCGCAACATCATGACCTTAAAGGAGCAGGGCTCGGATCGTTGGATGCCCACCTGGCCGGGCACGGTCGACCTGCCAGCCGTGACTGATGCGATGGTCGCGGGACTCGACGACAAAGACGAAATGGTGCGGTACTTCTCCGTCTGCACGTTGATGGAGATCAACGACAACCCGCATTACCCTGCGGTCTTTCTCTTCAAGGACCACGAGGCGGATTACGTCAATGGGTGGAAAGCCTGGGCAGAGACCCGTGGACCGACCGGCCAATAATTGCTTGTAACCTTTGGAAAGGCCCGGCGTCTTCTTCTCCATGAAGAGCACCATCTTTTCCCTTTTTCTCGCCGGTGCAGCGGCGACGGTCCTATCTCTGCAAACCGTCCGGGCCGATGACCTCTCGGCGGGCGGACAGACCGCGCCCTCCACGGGGGCATCGGACGGGACCGCTCCTGCCCAGGGGCAAGGTCAGCGTTGGCAGCGCTTCAAGGAGGCCATGGCCCAATTGGACCTGACCGAGGCACAGAAGGCCCTAATCAAACAGATTCGCGCGACGGTGACCGACAAGAAGGAACGACGCCAGCAGGTTTTAGCCGTGCTGACTCCCGATCAGAAAGCGAAGTTGCGGCAGCTTATCCTGGCGCATCGAGATGGCGCGCAGGCCGGTGGCGCGCAGACGACAAGTACCGGTGACGACACGCCTCTCGCTCCTGACGCGAATTAGCTTGTAGTCGCCGTCGTGAGACGGCGGACGGCATGGCCACCCGCTTTGTCTTGCCCCCTCCGTGCTCTCAGGAGCACGGCTACAACTACAAGGTTAATAAAAGGTAATGCCGCAGAAGCGAAAGGAATTCCAGTTTTGGAGGCGTAGCCTAGTATAATGCGCCATGTCCAGCGTCGCGCGAAACCCTTACGATGAGCCGGAGGAGTCATCGACCGCCAAGTGGGTCGTCATCTTCGTCCTGCTCTCGCTGCTGGCGCACGCGATCATCATTGCGGCGATTCTCCTCATCACGATTTTCATGCCGGTGCCGAAAATCCCCATTCCCGCGCCCTCCGTCACGACACTGACCCTTACCCCCCTGCCGCCCGCCGCGCCTTCGACGCCGCAAAAGCCGATCTTCGTCCCCACGACGCCACAAGCAAATGCACAGCACAAGCAACAACTGGTCGAATCGGCGAATGACCACGACCTGACCACTCAAAGCACCACCGCGCGCAACCCCAACTCGATCATGCCCGACGTGACCGGCAAGCCGCACGCTTCCGATCTCAATAGCTCGCCGAATGCTCCCGCCGTGCAAAAGCCGCAGGTCTCCTCGACTCCGCCCACACCCAAGCAGGCCAAGCCCGAAAAGCCGACGCCGCCCCAGCCCAATCCCCAGCAGGCACAGCAACCGCCGCCCAAAACTCCGCCTCCAACGCTCAAGCCGCTGCCCCCCACCCCGCCGCAAAAAGCGCCTCCACAGGTCGATCCGATCACCGGCCTGCCCGTCCTGCCCCCGATTAATGCGCAGACACTCGCTCCGCCCAATTCCGCGGCGCAACCGCTCGCGCCTGCCCAAACGCAACCGCAACAAGCCGCCAGCGTTCGTGGCGCGCTTGGCCGGCATGGTGACAATTCACCCGCCGCCATGGCGTCAGCCTGGGGCAGGTATAAGCAAAAAGTCTACGAAGCGGTGGGCTCGTATTGGTACAACAAGGTCAACAGCCAATTTCAAATTCTCGGCGTGGGCGGGGTCCACATCCAGTTTACCATTTATGATGACGGCAGAGTTCAAACCAAAGTGCTCGACCCTGGCGACAGCTCCATGCAAACGCTCCTCACCATTAGTATCAATTCGATTCGACAGGCTTCGCCGTTCGATACTTTTGACGCCTACCCCGGCATGCGCCAGGAAATCATCAAAGCGCAAGGCGGCGATGGCAGCAGCTACACGGACGATTTCACTTTCAGCATTTACGGGCAATAGTTCACACCCAGGCGAGCGTCTCTTCCACCACGGCCACACGACCACCTCCGCAAAACAGTTCCACCACGCCGACGCAGATATTTCGACGACGGCGTATCTTGCCCAAGAAAGTGAGGATGCCGTCGTCGGGCCGGACGGCGTTTTCGAATGAGGCCTGAACCCGCGCCAATCGGGGTAGACCGGGAACCTGGTGATGCCACGCCCAGATTGCAATGGCCTGTCCGGCCGCCTCGATCATCAGGCAGGCGGGGAAAATGGGGTCCTTGGGAAAATGAAGCGGAAAGACCCAGTGCCCGGCGAGGTCCATTTCACAACGGACGACGTCAGCCGTAACCTCCATCACGCGATCGATCTGAAGCATCTGCGCCACAGGCAGGTAAACCTGCGCAAGGTTGGCGCGTTGGTAGAGGGGAGTAGTCACGAAAGGAAAGTGGCTTAACGTAAACGAACGCCAGTTTAAGTCGATGGCCGAATTGAAATGCCCTTCAAGGAACACTGAAAAGAAAGACTGAACTGATCCTTCGACAAGGATGACGGATCACTAGAGAAGGACCTAATGAGATTTCGGGTTGTGCTCGAAATTCGTTTTAGCACGGGGTAAAGTCACGCATGAGTCGTTCTTTTGTCCGGGTTATCTTGGGGATTTTGCTGGTCTTGATTTTGCTGGGCGGTGCGGGCGGGGCATTTGTCTGGTGGAAGATCGCGGGGCTGAAGGAGATGCTGTTAAGCGACCTCGGAAAAGCCCTGGGCGCCAGCATCCAGGCGACCTCCATCGATCTCGATATTTGGAAGGGAGAACTTCGTGCGGCGGGGATAACCCTCGTCAACGAAAAGCCGTCCGCGCCATGGGACAAAGGCGATATCAGCCAGGTCACGGTGCGTTTTCATCTCAGCGACATCTTCTCGCCCAAGATGCCGGTAAGCGTGGAGGTTTCCTCCTGGAACGTGGTGCTCCACTCCCCCCTGCGGACCGCCGAGACGCCTCCGACGGACTCCATCTCGCAACCGGATGCCGAGGCCGCACCCTCGTCCGGACGGATTGAGGTCACGCAGATTTCGGCGCAGGAAGGTACGGCGGAGATCGATTTTTCCGATGACCGGAAGGTCTCGGTGCACGGCATATCTTTCGATGCGTCCAACAACGGGGCGAATGTTTGGACCACGCAACTGCAGGCGTCTTCGATCGATGCCGGATCGCTGGAAGCGGGCGCGAGTTCGGTCCAAATTCTCGGGGAACAGGGCAAGATCACTTTTTCCGATTTGCACATGCAATGCGGCCAGGGAATCGTCACGGGCGACGGCGACGTGGCGCTCGAGGGGAACCATGAGGCGGACATAAATCTCAAGGCGGTCGATCTGCCGGTCACGATGCTGGTATCCGTCGATTGGCAGATGAAGCTTTCCGGCCTGGCCAGCGGCGATCTCCGCTTCGAGGGCAATGATCAAGGCGGCAGCGCCAAAGGCCAAATGGCGGTGAACCAGGGCAAATTCAACGTCCTGCCATGGCTGGGCAAAGTCACTTCGATGGTCGGTCTGGAGGACATCTCTGATGTCGAGGTCGACAAAGCGACGACCGATTTTGAATGGAAAGATCACTCGCTGGAGTTGACGAACCTGGATGTGCGCAAAAACGACGTGGTGCGGGTCGGCGGCACGATCGGCGTCGACGCGCAGGGGCAGGTCGACGGCAGGCTCAAGCTCGGGCTGCCGTCGGTCGCGACCTCGAAATGGCCGCTGTTGCAGGACAAAGTTTTCCCGGTTCAACTGGAAGATTACAACTGGGCGGACGTGCATCTGACGGGAACGCCGGACCATCTCACTGAAGACCTGACGCCTCGGCTTCTCGCCGCCGGGCTAAATCAGGGCACGAATCTGTTGAATCAAGCGACGCAGAAAGCGACGGATTTAATTAATAACTTTATGGAGACGACGCCGCCGGCACAGCCTGCTGCTCCCCAACCCGCTCCAGTCCAGCATTAGACTATTTTGGATTTAGGTGGGCGCAAATCTTTGGTGGCCCTGCACCTGTTGGGAATTACCCATATCGTGTCGGCGACAGCAATGTCGCGTCAGCGACTTTATTAAAAGATCGTCATCCTGAGCTTGTCGAAGGACCTCTAACTATTCTGCCTT
>Ga0116229_10009596_pt1 | contig 14733 bp, 11 predicted proteins | sample S1TSphgellanicum_3_FD_87313 | JGI IMG/M metagenome (GOLD analysis project Ga0116229, IMG submission 87313) | Host-associated microbial communities from peat moss isolated from Minnesota, USA - S1T2_Fc - Sphagnum magellanicum MG | ecosystem: Host-associated > Plants > Peat moss > Unclassified... | reverse complement strand
CGCGCCTCGAGGCGGAGGTGGAGGCGTTGTCGCCGCGCGTCGTGGTGCTCTTGGGCGACAGCTTTCATGACCGGCGCGCGCTCGACCGCCTGTCCGGCGCCGACGCCGGCCGGATCGCGGCGCTGGGCCAGGGCCGCAGCCTGATTTGGATCGTCGGCAACCATGACGAGGAGGGGTTGGAGGCGGCGTTTGGAACAGGCGGCCGTCGGCTACCTGGGGAGCTGGCGGCCGAGCTGCCGGTCGGCGCCTTGACCCTTCGCCACGAACCTAGCGCCAGCGCCCCCAGCGAGGTCTGCGGCCACCTTCACCCCTGCGCCAAGGTGGTGCGCGCCGGCCGCAGCGTGCGCCGCCGCGCCTTCGTCACCGACGGCCTGCGCCTGATCCTGCCCGCCTTTGGCGCCTACGCCGGCGGCCTGAACGTCCGCGACGTCGCGTTTGACGGGCTGTTCACGGGCGCGCCGCTGGTGGGGGCGCTGGGGGACCGGCGTGTCTATGCGCTTCCGTTCGGGGCGTTGAGCGGGGATTGAGGGGCGGCGTCTTCCTCCGTCTTGCTCGGACTTGTTCCGGGCAAGACGGAAGAGAAAGAAAGGCTATGTTGGGGTGGCGCTATTCAGCGGGCGCCTCTTTGCCGCTTTTCACCGCGGCGGCTCGGCGGCGACGTTATCGATTAATCGTGTCCGCCCCAAGCGCACGGCCGCCAGCACTCGCACTGTGCGGGTGATCGGGCCGTCGGGCGGCGGCTGCAAGGTGTCGGCGTTGCGGACCTCCAGGTAATCGACCTGGTCGAAGCCGCACGCGTCCAAGGCCGCCCGCGCCGCCGCCTGCACCCGTTCGACCGGATCGCCCGCCGATAGCGCCAAAGCCGCCTCGGTCAGCACCCGGTACATCCGCGGCGCCCGCGCCCGCTGCGCGTCATCGAGATAGGCGTTTCGGGACGACAGCGCCAAGCCGTCAGACGCGCGGGCGATGGGCGCGCCGATGATCTTGGGCGTCAGGTCCAGGTCCCGCGTCAGCCGCCGGATCACCGCCAGTTGCTGATAGTCCTTCTCGCCGAAGATGGCGACATCGGGCGCGACCTGGATCAACAGCTTGGACACCACCGTGGCGACGCCGTCGAAATGGCCGGGCCGCGCGGCGCCGCACAGGCCTTCGGACACGCCGCGCACCGATACGGTGGTGGAAAAGCCGTCCGGATACATCTCCGCCGCCGGCGGCGCATACATAAGGTCGCAGCCCGCCTCCGTCAGGCGCTGCGCGTCGGCCAGTTCGGTCCGCGGGTAGGCCTCGAAATCCTCACCGACGCCGAACTGTCTCGGATTGACGAAGACGCTGGCCACCACCCGATCGGCCTGAATCTTGGCGAGGCGGATCAGAGAGATGTGGCCGTCGTGAAGCGCGCCCATGGTGGGCACCAGCGCCACGCTCGCGCCCCGCTCCCGCCACGCCGAGACTTGAGCGCGCAGGCGCAGCACGCTTTGGACGATAGGAAGAAGGTTGCCGGGCATATCCGCAAAAACGCGCGCCAAAAGGGGCTTGGTGCTTAATCCCTGGTCGCGGCGACGTCCAGCTTGGCTTTATGGCCAAAGCGCCGGCGACGTTTGCGAGTTAACAAACACCTAAAGTCGCGTTGACGCGGACGCGGGTCGGGTATGTGGTCGAGGCGACGTCCGTTCTGGTCGACGTCCTGATTCGGGAGCTTTCCCCATGCCCGCCATGCCATCTCAGTCGTCTCCCCAAGGCGCTCACGTCATTGTCGTCGGCAATGAGAAGGGCGGCGCGGGCAAGTCCACGGTCGCCATCCACCTCGTGTGCGCCCTTTTGCATGAGGGGGTGAAGGTGACGGCGATGGATTTGGACCTGCGCCAGAAGTCCATGGCCCGCTTCTTCTCCAATCGTCGGGCCTGGGCGGCGGGCAACAACGCCGACATCCCCCATCCCCAGGAGCGCAGCCTGTCGGACGACGACACCGCCCTGGCCGACGCCGACGCCACCGAAATCCTGGCCCGGTTCGAGGAGACCTTCGCCCAGGCGCTTTTGGAAGCGGAGGTGATCGTGATCGACACCCCTGGCGCCGACACCGCCCCGTCCCGCGCGGCCCACGCCAAGGCCGACCTGTTGGTGACGCCGATCAACGACAGTTTCGTCGATTTCGACATGCTGGGCCACGTCGATCCCGTCACCTTGGATCTGACCCAGCCTAGCCTTTATTCCCAAACCGTCTGGGAATCCCGCAAGCGCAAGATGGTGGAGGCGCGGCGGTCGCTGGATTGGCTGGTGCTGCGCAACCGCCTGGCCACGACCGAGGCCCGCAATCGCAAACGGCTGGACGAGCGGCTCCAGGCCTTGAGCCGCCGGGTCGGCTTTCGCATCGGGCCGGGCCTGCGCGACCGGGTGATCTATCGTGAGCTGTTTCCGTTCGGGCTGACCATCGCGGACCTGTCGTCGACCGTGCGGCCCGTGGCGGTATCGCTCAGCCATGTGGCGGCGCGCCAGGAGTTGCGCGCCATCCTGCAAGCCCTAGGTCTCGATGGGTTCGCGGCGGCCGCCCGCGCACGGGACGCCAAGGCGCTCGCCGCCAAGCTCAAGCCCGATCCGGGCGCCGTCGATATGGATGCCGAGCGCCAAGCGGCGGCTCAGGCTGCGGCGGTGGAGTCGAAAGATCCCGCTCGGGAAGACGTCCCCGCGTGATGGTGTTCGTCCTGGGGCTGGTCCTCTTGGGCCTGCTCTTCGGCGGGCGACTGTTGAGCGCGACCTGGGCGGCGCTGGGCGCGTCGGCGCGTCGGCCGTTGAGCTATTGGCGGCCCGTGTCGGGCCTCGGGGCCATGGTCATGCTGGTCCTGGCCCTTGTCCTTGGGGTGCGCGAGGACTGGCTGCCGGCGGCGGCCTTCGCCCTGGTCTCCGGCGTCATGGCGGTCGGCGCTCGCAAGCGGCGGGCGGCGTTCAAGGCGGAAGCCGCGCCTGGGGCGACCGCGGCCGAGATGACCGAACGCGATGCCCGCGCCATGCTAGGGGTAGACGACAAAGCCGGGCCGGACGAGATTGAAGCCGCCTATCGGCGTCTGATGCGCCGCGTCCACCCCGATCTCGGCGGCGCCGCCGGCCTGGCGGCTCAACTCAACGCGGCGAGGTCGCGGCTTCAGCGTGGGCGGTAGGGCGAGATTCCGTCGGGTTTGGTTCCAAACAACAAAATCCGCTCATCCCCGCGAAAGCGCATAGGCGCTAAAATAACCCCAACGCCCCTCCCACTTCCGCTTTCCCCGGACTTGTTCCGGGGAAAGCGGAATAATGAGGGCTTTTGGGTTATTTTAGCGCGCATGCGCGAAAGCGGGGATGAGCGGATTGGTCGAAGGGTTAAGGTCGCCCGTCCCGAGCGGGCGTTGGGACACGGCCTCAGGACGCGTCCATCACCATGCACTGCTGTCCCTTCGCCGACAGGGCCTGACAGGCGGCCTTGGCCTGTTTCTCGTTCAGGCCGCGGAAGCGGACGCGATAGTTGCCGCCCGCCTTCTCGACCTTGGCCAGCGCCGTGCCGACGATGCGGCCAAAGTCGTCGGCGACCTTTTCTAAATGGTCCTTCGCCTGGGTCGAGTTCTTATAAGCGCCGACCTGGATCATGAAGCCGCCCTTTTCGGCCAATTTTTCGCTCCCGTGGTCCGCCTTCGCTGTCGCCGCCTTCTCGGGCGTTTTGAGAGGGGTCGGCGCTCGCGCGCGCAAATCGGCTTTGGCGACTTGGATCGCGGCGGCCGGCGCCGCAGCGGCGCAGGCTTTCGTGTGGCGATGGCGGCGGGCGGGACAGGGTGAAGCCTTGGCCTCCGCGATCTTTTCCGCCCTGTCGGCCCCGGTCTTCGGCGCTTCACGGGTCGGCTGGACCTTGGCCAGTTCTGCGGCGCGGGGGGTGAGGTCGCTCGGCTCGGCGGGCTTGCTGCTCAAGGCGGTGGCCGCCGCCATCACGGGCAGGGTGCGAACCTGGGGCTGCACCACCACTTTGAGATCGGGTTGGTCGGCGGAGCCCTGCTCCACCGGCGGCCGCTGCAGCGGACCGGCGTCGTCATCCGGCTCGGAGATCACTGAGGCGAGGGTGATGTGGTCGCCCTGGGCGCGGCGGTTCAAGACGTTGAAGCCCGCGTTCAGCAACTCCTCGACATTCTCATCGCGCGCCGCGCCGGACGATCCGCCCAGCACCACCGTGATCAGCCGCCGTCCGTTTCGCGCCGCCGAGGCCGCCAGGTTGAAGCCGGCCGCATTGGTGAACCCGGTCTTCAGACCATCGACGCCCGGCATCCTGGCGACCAGGTGGTTGTGGTTCGTGTACAGCCGTCCGTTGTAGGCGAAGCTCTTTTCGCCAAAGAAGGCATAGTACTGCGGGTAGTCCCGCATGATGGCGCGGCACAGAATGGCGATATCGCGTGCGGTGGAGATGTTTTGCGCAGGGCTGATGCGCCGGCGCTCCGGCAGACCCGACGCGTTGATAAAGTGGCTGTTGCTCATGCCCAGCTCGTGGGCGCGCAGGTTCATGAGCTCGACGAACCGCGGCTCGGAGCCGCCGACCTTTTCGGCCATGGCGACGGCGACGTCATTCGCGGAATCCACCGTCATAGCCGGGATCGCTTGGGCCACCGTGAGCGTTTCACCGGGTCTGTTCGACACTTTGGAAGGAGCCATTGAGAAAGCGTGGGGCGAGATCACCACGCGATCGTCGAGGCTGAGGCGCCCCGTCGCCAGGGCCTCGAACGTCAGATACAGCGTCAACACCTTGCTGATCGACGCGGCGTAGCGCAGGGCGTCGGCCCGCTTGGCGTAGAGCACCTCGCCGGAGTTGGCGTCGATCACGATGGCCGCGTACTTGGGCTGGGAAAACAGGCCCTGGGCCTGAGCCGACGACAAGGGCGCCGACCACCCCGCAGTTAGGGCTAAGCTTACCGCGACTGCGAAGGCGATAGCGGTGGAGGCGCGGCGGCCAACAAAGGTCATGAGATGCGTCCGTCCTTTTACGAGACTCGCCACGGGACTCGGCGGCGGCTGCAGCCGCTGGATATTTATGATGGTTTACAGACGTTTCTCCAAGGTAAACAATTTGTGAGGGAGATTACGTCGCGCCATTTCATATGCTGCGCTGCAGCAAAAGCTGTTGTGCGCCGCACAAAATCGGTTGACCTTACGGCGTTAGGGAGTCATTAGCATGCGCGGGCCACGCTTTTGCGAAGGCTCTCGGGCGGACCATCCGCCATGCGCCTGTTTTGACGCTGCTTGAGATTGGCGCACCCTATGATCAGGAGACGTTCAATGGACGACGCGACGATGAAGACCAAGTCTGCGGTTGAGAGCACGGCGGCGGCTGGCCAACACGCCTATAAGGAGACGGTCGCTCAGGCCTCTCAGGCGGGTCAAGCGGCTTTCAAGGATACGATGGAAAAGTCGCTCTCGGCGATCAATGAGATGAACGCCCAGACCAAGCGCAACGTAGAAGCCGTGGTCGCCAGCATGACGGCCGCCACCCACGGCGCCGAGGCGCTCAGCACCCAGGCGATGGCCTTCACCAAGAAGGCCGTCGAAGGTCAGGTCGAGCATTCCAAGGCCCTGACCAGCGCCCGCAGCATGCAGGAGCTGATCGAGCTGCAAACCTCTTTCGCCAAGACGGCGTTTGAGACCTACGTCGCCGAAATCACCCACGCGGCCGAAACCCTCTCCACCGCCATGAAGGACAGCCTGCGCCCGCTCAACGAGCGCGCCACGGCGATGGCGGAGACGCTGCAAACCCAGCGCTAGTCCGCGGTACAGTTTGATCTTCAGGAGGCCTGGGGCGGCGACGCCTCAGGCCTTTTATTTTTGGGCTACCAGCCCCCGTTTATGCCGCCTCGTCTCCTCCCCCGCGAAGCGGGCGAGGTGGCGGCGCAGCCGCCGGAGGGGGCAAGCGCCGCTCGCGCCCCCTCCGCTACGCTTCACATGGTCCCCCTCCGTTGCGCAGGAGAGAGACGGGCCGATGGCTCAATCTTTGTGAAGGTTGGGATTAAGCGGTCAAGATGTCGGTTTGGGGGAAATCGTCACCTTTGTAGAGGAGGGGAACGTCAGCCAGCGTGGCGCAGGCGTAGGCGAAGCAATCTCCAAAGTTCAGCGCCGCGGGATGTCGTCCCTTGCCGAAGCGATCAAAGGCCTCAATCGCTAGGCTGCGCGCTTCGCTGGGGACGGGCGCGACGCTAATGTGGGCAAGCGTAAGGAACGCCTCGACCGCGTCTTCCGCCGGCTTCACGTCCAGACGAAGGCCGCGGGCGACAGCCAACACAGTTTCCCAAACCGCCAGCGGCGACGTGATGCGGACGTCGTAAGACTGTATCCGCGCGAGCAGTTCGCGCGCGTCCTGCTCGTCGAGGAGGATGGCGGTCAACGCGGAGGCGTCGATGAACATCAGGGCTCGCCGTAAAGCCCGTCGATAAACGCCTTATCGACAATCCGCCCCTGCGCGGGCGGGCTTGCGGCGTGGAGCGCCCGGACGAAGGCGACCCCTTGGTCGACCAGAGAGGGGAGACCCGCGACCCGTTCAAGTTCGTGCAACAACGCTTGGCGCACGACCTCAGTCTTGCTGATGCGCCGCAGAGTGGCGAGGCGGCTGGCTAGGCGATCGACCTCTGGATCCTTCACATAGAGCGGCATGGGATATCCCCTATTTGATATGCGGATATTATCCAAGCTCTATAGGATTGTCACGCACGCTGTCCCGATCTCGCCTTACTAAGGCGCCGGAGGGGCGATCGGCGGATGCCTGTGTGCGAGCCGCCACGCCACAGGGATTGTGATGACGCCTTCCACGGGTACGCCGTCTCGCATCGGCGGTTTCACATGCCATAGGGTGGACGCGTGCAAGGTCGCGACGCCAAAGTTGTAGCCCACAGGACTTTCTGAGACGACGACGCAAGACGCCAGCGCGCCCGTCGTCGTGACACGGCAGCGGATTTTGGCGTCTCCCTCCACATCCATTCTTTGCGCGCGTTCGGGATAAAATTCGGCGAGAGGGTTTTGAGACGGCGCCTGCGCCGCCGGCTGGGGCCGGGGACTGTCTGTTGACTGCGCCAGAGCGAGGCTTGGCGCCAGCCCAAGCAAACTGACGAATAGCGGCGAGAGCTTCGGGATCAGGGTTAGCCTTCTTCGATAAGCATGGCCGAGCTTGACGGGTCTCGTAACGTTCATGCCTCACCCCTCAATAATTCTTCCGAAACTGCACGGACAGCTGCGCATCCCCCTGCGCCCCGACTTCCGAGACGATCGAGAAGTTCTTGCGCACGCGCCATTCCACCGAGGCCGCCGGCCCTTCGCGCCCCCCCCCGATCAGTTCGACATAGACATTGTCGCTGATGTATTTACCGCCCGCCACGCCCGTGCCGGTGACGCCGGCGCCTAGCGCCAGGCGATCCAGGCCGGCGAACTGGCGCAGGCGCCCCAGCACATCGAAGCCCCCGCCGCCGGCGAGCGACGCCAGGGCTGAGGCCAGCTCGGCGGCTTGGGACGGACCCAGCTGAGCGGCCGACGAGCCGAACAGCACTTCGGACAGCACCTCGTCCTGAGGCAGGACGGGGGTTGAGCTCAGCTTGATCTCCGGCTTGGCGGCCGTGCCGGTGACGCGCACGACCGCGGTCAAGGTGGGTTCTTGCAGGGTGGCGCTGAGGTCCAGCCGGATGTCCTCCGGCGTCGTGCCGAGCTTGATGGAGCCGCGCTGATCGAAGTCGAACCGTTTGCCTGCGAAATCGTAGGAGCCTAGCACCAGGTTGGCGACGCCGGTCAACTCCGGCGCGCTGACTGTGCCGCCGACGTGGGAGGCCAGCGACAGCTCGACGTTCAGCCCCTTGCCTTTCACGAATATGCCCCGCGGCGCCTTGATGGTCACATCGAGCGCCACCGGCGGCGCGGTCGAGGGGCGGGCCGCGGCGGTCTCCTCGCCCTCCACGACGGGCCGATTGATCTCCACCACGTCCAGGGCGACGACGCCCGTAGGCGTGGGCGTGTTGGCGACGATGTCCGCCCGATCGACCTTCAGGGCCCCGGTCAGCTTGGCGTGCCCATCGGCGGCGCGGTTGACGGTCACCGCGCCCGATACGCTCGCCCGGCCCAGGTCGTTGTCGAACAGGCGGAATTTGTTGAGCTTCAGCGCAAAGGTCGAGCCGCCGTCGCGTTGCAGGCTGATGTCGCCGACGCCAGACACCGTGCCGCCGTGGCCGTCGACGCCGCTCGCCTGGCGCACATTGATGGCGTCGACGCCGAAGTCGGCGTTCAGGGTGAAGTTCTGCAAGACGAGGCCGGAGCCGATGTCCTGGAAGCGTCCTTTCTCCAGGCTGGCCTCGCCGACGAGCTTGGGATTGTTCAAGGTTCCGCTCAGCACCCCATGGGTCGCCACGCGGCCGGCCAGGGTTTGGCCGCCGCCGATGAAGAGGTCCCACAGGGGGCGAAGCTCGCCATCGGCCGAGAAGGCGCCTTGCATGGGCTGAGTGCGATCGAGGCTCAAGTGAAACGGCTGGGTCGCCGCCGACGCGGGCAGGGTGAGGTCGAGGTTGGACGCGAGTCCCTCCGCATTGGTGGCGCTGGCGGCGAGCTTCAGCCGATTTCCGCTGAGGTCGGCGTGGATTTGGCCGTCCAGGGCGAGCGACATCGGCGCATCGCGGCTGCGCGCCCCGGCCAGGGCGACGTTCAGCGCCCCGCCCAGCGTTGCGCCGCGGCCCTCTACGCTCAGGTCCCCGCTGAGCGTACCCGCCAGGTCGGGGTCGAGCGTCGCCAGCGTCACGCCCGTCAGCGTGGCCTTGGCCGTGACCGCATCCGCGCCGCCGATGGCCCTCCCCATATGGGCGGTCGCCTCCGCCTGGCCCCCGCCCAGCGACACCGTCAGGTGCAGGTCCTCCGCCGCCGAGGTCAGTTTCAGCACGGCGGGTTGAAGGGTCTTGAAATCGATCTTGCGGACGCGCCCCGCGCCCGACAGCTGCAGCGTCCGGGCGCCGTCGGCCTGGATAAGGAGCCCCGAACCGGCGAAGCGCCAGCCTATGGGATCGACGCTATCGGCGCTGATCTTCAGGGGCAGGCGCGACCAGGGGCCCTGGGCCTGAAGGCTCAGGCTATGAAGTACGCCCGGCACGCCCGGCGCCGCGATGTTCTGGCCGGTCAAGTTCAGGCGGGCGTTCAAGCCGTTCGCGATCTGATCCCCCTGACGCTGATCCCCCTGACGCTGCTCCCGCTGACGCTGATCGCCCTGGCCTGGCGCGCCGCCATAGAGGCTGACCGTCCCTTTCAGCTCGCCGGAGGAGAGGAAGGCGCCGGCGTGGGCGTCCAGGCTCAGATCGGCCTTGGAGGGTTCGCCCTCCCGAAGCGACAGCGCGCCGCTGGCCTTGACGCCGCCGGCGTCGGCGGACAGGCCGGTCAGATCCACGCCCGAGCCTGCAAGCCGAAACGCCGATTTGAGCATCGCGGGGCCGTAGCGACTGGCGCCGCTCAGGGCGAGTTCGCCGCTAAGGCCCGTGTCGTCCTTGACAAGGTCGAGCGCCAGATGGGCCGGGGTGATCCGCAACGTCCCCAAATCGATGCTCGCCACGTCGGCGCCGAGCTTGATCTGGGGCGCATTGAGGGCGCCCGCGAGCTGGACTGTACCGGCCGCCCGGCCGGCGATCTCGACGGGGCCAGCCTCGAAGGGGCCGGCGGCGGCCCAGGTTCCGTCCAGGTCCAGACCGCCATGGAGGTCGAGCCGGCCTTTGAAGCTGGTCTTGAGCGCAGACCCGTCAAGGTCGGCATGATCCACGCGTATTGCGCCGTCGCCAAAGACGCCTTGGGCTTTGAGCGTCGGAGATGCGCCCAAGAGGTGGTCGGCGTCGGCGAAGCCGCTGGCGAAATTGTGGGCGGCGGCGTCGAAGGCGATGCGCCAGCCCGCCTCCCGCTTGGCCATATCCGCGCCCCCCAGGCTCGCGCTCCAGGTTGCGTTCAGCGTCCCCTTGGCGCCGGCATGGGCGACCGCCAGGTTCGAGATGAGCCCTGAGCCCTTGAAGTCGAAGCCGCCGAACAGGGTCTGGCCGCCTTGCGCCTCGACGTGCACGCCCGAGCCCAGCACGTTCAGCGTATGGAACAGGACGTGCAGATTGGGCGAGACCGTCAGGTCCAGATCGACCTTGGGTCTTGGCCCGAGCAGCGCCGGGATCACGCCCGCGCCGACGCCCCCCGCGCCGATGAGATGGGCCTGCAAGCGCAGCGCTTTGGGCGACCAGCTGATCGTGGACGGTCCAGAGGCCTGCGCCACGCTATAGCCGTACAGCGTGATCTGACGGCCGTTGAGGACGCCCTTGAAGTCGATCGCCTTCAGGTCGCCGGACGCGACGCCGGCAGCCTCCGTCGCGCCGATCTTGGGGAACGGGAGCCAGCGCGACAGGTCGGCGACCCGGACGTGCACGTCCAAGCCCGTCGTTGCGGTCTGGCGCCAGTTCACCGGCCCCTGAAACGCGATGGCGGCGTCGCGGGCGACCACGGAGGCTTGGACGGCATAGACATCGCCGGCCGGCGCCGGGCGGGGGCCAAATAGGGTGTGGCGGCGCGGCGCGGCGGGCAGCTGGCGCGCATGGACGATAAGATGGGCCGTCGGGCCGGCGCGCACGGCGAGGAAGCTGGTCCGTCGGGAGGCCGCGAAGTTCACATCGGCCTTTATCGTGGCGCCCGCCTTACCCCAATCGCCGACCGCCTCCAGCACCTGGTCCGAACCGGAGACGGCGCTGACGGCGAGGGCGCCCTGGTCGGTCGTTCCGCTGACCCGGGCGTGGACCAGAAGCCGTTTATCCGAGGCGAGCCCCAAGGCGCCCGAGAGGGCTCCGCCCGACGCCTCCACCGCGTCGGCCCGCAGCAACACATCCTTGCCCTCGCCGAGTTTGAACGCGGCGTTCAGGCCATCGCCGGGGTGCAGGCGGCTCTGCGCCGCGACCTGACCGTCGGCCGCGCCCTTGCGCGTGACGTGGACGCGTCCCGAGACGTCCCACAGGCCGTGGCGCAGGCTGAAGCCTGGCTCCGTTTCAACTGCAAGCTGGAGCTGATCGACCCTGACCGAGACGGGAAGCGGCTGGCTGCGCGCCCCCGATGGCGCGGGCGGCGGCTGCGGCGCTCGCAAGATATCGATCCGGCCGGCGGCGATGCGGACAGCGTGGAAGCGGCGCATGAGCAGCTCCGCCGGCCGCCAGCGCATCGATAGATCGGTCGCCTCCAGCCACGGTCCCTTGGCGTCGATCACGGCCAGCCTTTGGATGCGGAAGGCGCCGAAGATATCGCCGTCGAGCCCCTGGACCTGCAGGCGTCCCGCGCTGCCGAGCGGCAGACCGTTCATAAGGTCCGCCACCATCGCCCGGCCCGCGTCGGTCTGCACGCCATAACGCACAGCGCCCAGCGCCAGGGCGAGCAGCAGCGCCAGGCTGGCGAGCGCGATCAGGGCTATGCGGCCAAGTCGCCCTCGGCCCTTGCCGGTCCGTGCGGCTCCGTCGTCAGCGTCGCCAGGCGGGGGCGTCGGGTTCGCCGCCTCGGTCAAAAGCTCTGTCCGATGCTGAGATAGACCTGGACCGGCGCCTGCCTCACGCCGTCGATGCGATTGAGCGGCGCCGCGAAATCGACCCGCAGCGGGGCGAAGCCCAGATCATAGCGCAGGCCCAAGCCCAGCGAGTTGGCGATATGGCTGACGCTGGGAGTCGCCAACGTGCCGACCGAGCCGCTGTCTGCGAACAGCACGACGCCAAACGGCCCGGCCAGCTTGCGCCGCAGCTCCAAAGACCCGTCCAAAAGGCTTAAGCCCCCTTGCGGCGTGTTGTCGGGATAGTGGGGGCCGACGTTCTGATAGGTGTACCCGCGCACGGTGCCGCCGCCGCCGGCGAAGAAGCGATCCGAGGCGGGCACCTGGGGAATCTTGCCGCCGATGATCGAGCCTCCTTGCAAGCGCCCCGCCAGCACCGTCGTTCCGTCCGCGTCCAGGGCCCAGTAGCTGCTGATCTGGGACTGGACCTTGAGATACACCAGTTGTTCCTGGCCCAGAATCCCAATCGGCTCGACCCGCGTGTCCCACTTCCATCCCTTGGTGGCGGCCAGCGGGTTGTCGGTTTGATCCAGGGCGTATTCGCCGAGCGGGCGGATGGCGAAGATGTCCAGGCCGCCGAGCTCATGGTCGTCGATGCGGCTCGCCACGAACGAGATGCCGCGGGTTAAAAAGGAGGTCTTGCCGTAGCGCTGGGTGAGATCGATGACGAACTCCGCCCCGCTGGTGGTGTAGGCGTTGGTCACGTCGCGGAACACGTCCGGGCCGACCTTCAGGGTCTGGCTGGGGTTCCAGAAGTCCGGCAGGCTGAGGGTGACGCCGATGCGGCTATCGATCTCCTGCGCCTTGGCGAACACCGAGAGGGTGTCGGCGCTATCCAAGACGTTGAAGGTGGACCAGGTCGTGTCCAGATCCGGCCCCTCGGTGGTGGAATAACCGGCGCCGAACGAAAAGCTATGTTTGGTGCGGTCGGCGACGCCCACGACCACGGGGGTGCGGCCATCGGCGTTGGGGGCGGGGGCCAGGGCGACGGTGATGGAGTCATAGACGCCGGTATCCAGCAGTCGGCGTTCGAGCTCGGCAAGATCATAGGGCTTATAGATGTCGCCGCTCTTCCAGGGCGCCAGCTTGGCGATGAAGCCCGCCTTGGTCTTGCTCTTGGCTTCGAGTTTCAGCCCGTCCAGCCGAACCAGCGCCCCCGCCTCGATCACAAAGGTGGGGTGCATGGTATGGGTGGCGTGATCGACCACCGGCGGCTTGGGCAGCGACTTGGCGTTGGCGTAGCCCTTGAGCTCAAGGGCTGCGATTACGCGCCCCTGCGCCGCCAGCACATCGACGGCGCGGGCGGGCGATCCCGTCTTCAGCTTCAGGTCCGCCAGGGCGGCGGCGCGCGCGGCGGCGTCCGGTTCGGCGCCCTGCCATTGAACCTCGGCGTCCGCGATCGTGGTGCGGGGGCCGAGATTGATCCGCACCAAGGCGGCAGGGTGTTCGCCCTCGCCGATGTCCGCGTCCGCCGTCTCGTCATAATAGCCTTCGGAACGCAGCAGAGCTGTGGCGTTCTCGGCGGCCAGGCGCGCACGGCGACGGGCGTCGACCCGATTGGCCGGCGGGCCATGTTCTTCGCCGATGGCCCGCTCGATTTCTGCGCGCAAGGCCTTGTCGCTCACGCCTTCGACGCGGGCGCGCAGCTCCACCCCGCCGCGCGGCGCGGCTGTGGCGATCGCCGCCGGCAAGCTCATGGCCGCAATTACGGCGAGGGTCGAGCCCAGTCGCGCCAAATACTTCGGTCCTCGAACGCACGCTCGAACCGGCGCGCCATTCCCCCTTGGAAGGATTTAGCCCGTGGCCGGACAACTGTCACCGTCGCGTGCGCCTTCGGGGTGCGGCTAACCGTTGCGCAGACGGTTGAGGCCGGCGCCGGCGCCGGCTATGACCTTGATCACAGACCATCGCTGGAGCGCACATGCCTGGAATCGAGTCGAAGCTTTTGGCGCTCGGGATCGACCTGCCGACGCCGGTTGCGCCGATCGCCAACTATGTCCCCTTTGTCCAGGCGGGCGCTCTAGTCCACATCTCCGGCCAAGTGTCGCTGGACGCGTCGGGCGGGATCAAGGGCGTCGTCGGCGTCGATGTCGATCTGGCGCAGGCCAAGGCGGCGGCGCGGTTGTGCGGCGTCAACCTGATCGCCCAGATCAAGGCGGCCTGCGGGGGCGACCTGGATCGGGTGATCCGGATCGTCAAGCTGGGCGGCTTCGTGCAGGCGGGGCCGGACTTCTTCGACATCCCCGAAGTGGTGAACGGCGCCTCGGACTTGATGGTCGAGGTGTTCGGCGATCTGGGGCGCCATGCCCGCTCGGCGGTGGGCGTCTATCGCCTGCCGCGCAATTTCGCGGTCGAGGTCGATGCGGTGGTGGAGATCGCGTGATCGCCCCTTTGCCCGATGGCTGCTGCGCAAGGGCGCGGGGGTGATCGGCCGCGTCGAGGCGTCCGTCGAGGTCCACACCGCGATCGCCGAGATCGGCCAAGCGGCCTGGGACGCCTGCAACGCGGCGCCGGACTACGACGCCAACCCGTTTACCTCCTACACCTTCCTCCAGGCGCTGGAGGAGAGCGGCTGCGTCGGCGAGCGGACGGGGTGGACGCCCGTCCACCTGTCCGTGAAAGACAAATCCGGGACCGTGGCCGGCGTCATGCCCCTCTACGTCAAGAGCCACAGCCAGGGCGAATACGTGTTCGACCACGGCTGGGCGCGGGCCTATATGCAGGCGGGCGGCGACTACTATCCGAAACTTCAATGCGCCTCGCCGTTTTCGCCGGTCACGGGCCCCCGCTTGATCACACGGCCGGGGCCGGACCGGGCGGAGGCTGAGACGACGCTCCTGGCCGGGGCGCGGGCTTTGTGCGGACGGATCGGCGCCTCGTCCTTGCATGTCACCTTTCCCATGGAGGCGCAGTGGCGGCGGATGGGAGAGGCGGGCCTGCTGCTGCGTCAAGACCAGCAGTTTCACTGGGTGAACGCGGGTTACGCGACCTTCGATGACTTCCTCGGCGCCCTATCGTCGGGCCGCCGCAAAACCATCCGGCGCGAGCGGCGGGACGCTCAAGCCGAGGTTGAGATTGTCGTCGTATCGGGCGCCGAGATCGGTGAAGAGCACTGGGACGCTTTCTTCGCCTTCTATCTGGATACCGGGTCGCGCAAATGGGGCCGG
>Ga0116229_10009595_pt1 | contig 14736 bp, 5 predicted proteins | sample S1TSphgellanicum_3_FD_87313 | JGI IMG/M metagenome (GOLD analysis project Ga0116229, IMG submission 87313) | Host-associated microbial communities from peat moss isolated from Minnesota, USA - S1T2_Fc - Sphagnum magellanicum MG | ecosystem: Host-associated > Plants > Peat moss > Unclassified... | reverse complement strand
TTTCAATGAAATTTCGCTAGTAAAAATAAGGCTGAGCTCTATTATGTGCCTGATTTGTTTTGTTGGCTCAGCCTGCTGAGAGAGAAAGAAAGGACTTCACATCCAAATAAGATTGGGGATACAATTATGGCTTGAACTAGACACCTGTCTGTGAGAAGAAGCCAAGTGCACAGACTTAGCTTTAAAAAAATCAAATGTCCTTCCAATCAAATAACCTAACCATGCATGGTATACAATTCCATCATCTCTCATGATTTTGTTTAACCTGGCATAATGGGGGAGAGAGCATTACACACGAGAGGAGGGGAGCTGAGTATCCTCAGTTTGTGTTGGTGAATGATGGAACATGAAGCACTCCAAGAAACTTCCAAAATGTTTTTTTGTATGCCACCACCTTACACACATTAACAATGCCTCCTAAATAAAAGGAGGCAACTAAGACCTACAAGACACACACACCTTACACCGGCTTCTTACACCTACTTACAACTATTTACACGAAGTAATAATGTACAAAGGTCTAATGTTGTATGTAAGTGTAGCATCTTGTATGTGTAGAGAGTGACTCTCACTCCTGTCTCCTCATGATCATGTTTAGGATTATGATTGCATTTTTGTTTCATAGTTTGGTGTAGGGTATGGCTCCCCGTAGCATCTTGTAGGTATGATCATGTTTAGGATTATGATAGCATTTGTTTCATAGTTTGGTGTAGGTTGTTGTGGCTCCCCATAGCATCTTGTAGTTGTAAAGTGGCTTTTTCTCCTATCTCCTCATGATCATGTTTAGCATTATGATAACATTTGTTTCTTAGTTTAGTGTAAGGTATGGATCCTTGTTGAGGACGTTATAGTTGTAAGCTTGTCACACTTTCAAGGTTCACTAACATTTGTTTCTTAGTTTAATGTAAGGTATGGATCCTTGTTGAGGAGTTTACAATTGTAAGCTTCTCACACTCTCAAGGTTCACTAACATTTGTTTCTTAGTTTAGTGTAGGGTATGGATCCTTGTTGAGGACTTTATAGTTGTAAGCTTTTCACATTTTCAAGGTTCACTAACATTTGTTTCTTAGTTTAGTGTAGGGTATGGATCCTCGTTGAGGACTTTATAGTTGTAAGTTTCTCACACTTTCAAGGTTCACATCTTAACAAGAAACTTCAATGGGAGGACAAGAGAAGACACCACCTAATGAAATTCCCATTTGCACCAAAATTATATAAGCGACACCAAACATATCTAAAAGAAGATTCAATACTAACTTGCTTACCATAGTATCTGGGTGGCTTTGGCACACAAGTGCCAAATTATTTATTTATTTTAAAATTTCAGATTTGCCATGTGAGTTTTTAATTTTGGAATTTTCGGCATAGAAGGAATTTAGATATTAAATTTTAACTCAATTTTAGAGTTCTTTTATTGTCCTTGTGGTTAGTGTTTTCACAACTAATGTGTTTATTTGTACTAAGCCAAGGTTCAATTGTAAATTCTTGCAATCTAATTTTTTGACAATAGGGCTAAAAGAATTTCACAAACTTCAACAAAAGAAATTTTAATTTCATTTATGTTGAATCACCAATGTACTACAATATTAAAATCTTTAGAATTCTTTGCTTATAGCACACCAAGTGGTCATGCCTAGTGAAGGTTCAAGACTAATGAAGAATATTCAAACTAAAATGCAACCTATTCAAATGGAATAACACCATTCAATGCACAAAAAGTAAATAATGAAATTTATTGAAAGGTTGTATAGGGAAAAAACCCACCAATATGCAAACTATGGGTGAGAGGATCATCATCCCTAGAAAAAATATCAACAAGGAAAATAAAATTCCAAGAGAAAATTATGTTTTGAAGAGGACGCGCATTCTATTTATTCCAAACTTTGAATAAGGTATGTCACATAGTGGTTTAAATATAAAATAAAAATATAATGTTGGGGGTTTTCAATGATTAAATCATGGCAAACTTCAAAAATGACATTGATGCCCATGTAAAGAAGCCAAGAACCAATAGAAAATCCCATGTTGAGAATGAGTAAAATTAAGCTAACAACTTTTGTAGGCCAATAACTATGCCAAAGCCTATCAATAATATATTTATTAAGCATTCCAAACAATTCATTGGCTACTAAATGAAAGAAATGAATGTAGGCTCATAAAGGTTTTGTGTGCAAAGTTGGAGAGATATCCCCTCTTGGCAAAAATGAAGCTCACACTCCAAAGTTTACAATATAATAGATGAAATGGGAAACCTTACCTTTCATAATAAATTAGAACTTACAAATCGTTGAAAATAACAAAAAATATTAAAATTCAATTGTCAAATAACCTTATGGACATTTTTAAAAAGGACTTTCAATTTGAAAAATGTAATGCCCCAAATCACCAATGTTCAAAACTAAGCAAGTTTTTATTCACACAATTTGCCTTAAAAAACAAAGGCAAACATAAGACAAAATTTTGAACTTTTTATTGACGAGTAAGGACCTTAGGTGGGGGGGGGCTATGACTAGGTCATAGGAGAGCATTATGTGATGAGTTTGTTGTTCTCACTAATATTAATCATAATGAGTGATGTGTTGACATTTTGCCCCAAGTTGTTGTTCCAAGGCTCGTTTACAACTTTTTTATGTTGTCTAATTGTGGTATTTTGTTAGTAGTAATTATATATTCTAGTACATGAATGGTTCCACAATTTTTTTAAATGTTATGTATAGATTACATAATACATATTGAACTACCATCACAAATTTAACATGTGACGAATTAATAATGAAAATCATGCGAAGTTCGTCCATTCATAGGTTTGTACATTTTACACATGAATATCATGTGTTGAAAAGATATTTGACACATGGATAAATGTGTTGATAAATGAAATATGAACCTATGAATGAACGAATATCACACAAATTTCACTTCTTTTTATAAATTTGTGTGTCAAATGTGTTTTCAATGCATAATATAAATGCGTGAAACATATGAATTATAAATGAATGAATTTTGCACAATTTTCATTATTAAACCATGAAATGTTATGTTTGTGATGACATTGCCTTTAATAATTTTTATAAACAATTATCTATTGAGGAACACAGGATGTGTCCTTATGCAAGTATTACAATGATCATTTTTTTGGGTGTAATTTTGTGTAAGGTTAGGGCAAAGGTTATGCCATTCCCAAAATAAGGGGCCTAAAACAAGTTGGTAGTTGAATTTAGCCTCACATTTGGGAGTTGTTTCGCACCAATGGGTTTTACCCCTAATAAAACATGAAATGGTCATTATCTTGAACCTTAACCCTTAAGTTAATTCCTATTTGACCAACATGAGTTGGATAAGGAGGAGGGAATTACAACCACATAACCATTTGATAGTCATGTAAAATGTTACAACTTTGAATTTTGAATTTAATAGAACCATAACCACCTAGCTATCCAATAATCATGTTAAATATCAAAAAAATTAAAATCCAATTTGATAAAAATTTGGAAACTTTAAACTAAATATTTTCATAAAAGAATTTTTTTTTTGGTGGAGGAATGGAAAATCCCCTATGTTGAATGTGCAATCTTTATTCATATAAACAACCTTAAAATTTTCAAGTTTTTGAAAAATTTGACCAAACTACCATGCTTCATTGGTGGTAAAAAATATAAGGTAAATTGAAGGCATCCAAATGAAGTTGGCGAAAAAAAAACGTTTCGTTTGGACTTGGGATGAAGGTGAAACAAATAATCAAAGATGCACATCCAATGGGCATCCACACATATTCATAGGAACACAACCTTTTGTGACAACTTTCATGTGCTTCGACTACTTATAGCCACTCCCATGTTCCAATGCACATAATGGGAAAATAGTAAACTTAATGTATCAAAGTTGCTAGACTTTTGTTTCACGTTGCCCAAGTTCAAAAGAAAACCAACTAAACTTTAAAAATACGAATGGGACATCAAAAAGGCAAAAAAATAACAATGATGTATCTCAGACAATATAAGCATGCCAAAATTTGAATAGGAGAATTTTAGGTAGGAATAATAGTGGGGCAACAAATCAAGTTGGTTTGTTCTGACATTTAAATGTTAACATGTGTAAATCATGATGCATTAGAGGATGATTCTTACAAGTGTAAAATCCCTCTCAGTTTTAAGAAATAGGCATAAAATCCTTGTTATGTTCCAAAGCATAACAAATGTTTTCAACATTAATGCCCATCATAAGAATGTTCCCTTCTATTGATTTACTTGACAAATGAAACTAGCTAAACCAAAAAAGGAAATAAGAAATGATTGTTTCTTACACCTAGGAAAAAATTTAAAGTATCCCAATAGAGCCACTAAAATGAGTTAAATAAAAATGCATGGCCTAAGACGTGGACCTTGTGAATTTTGCAAAAAACTTTTCCAATATTTTTTACATGTCAAGTTGTGTGTGAACAATTTTGTTTAATTTTTCACTTTTGTTTTGAATTGTGATAAATTGATTGTACAAATGAACACCAAATTTAAATTGAACATAATAACAAATAAAGCACAAAATAAATACCAATAGTTATGAAATGTCATAAAGTATGCCCTTGTGATGACAGTCTAAACCTAGATATGGTGCTAATTACACATTTGAAATTGATGTACTTAATAACAACAACAATGATTTTCATGAATTACAACTTTACTAATTGTGTTGTCACATTCATACCCATACTTCATGGTTATAATTGAATAAATATAACCTTTACGCAATGTTGGTATAAATTGTAAAAATTGTAATTATGAATTTAATTTACATTTTTTACATTTTCATTTGGAGCATACAATTAAAGCATAAAATAAAAAGTGTACAATATTGAAACGGTCCTTAAAATGGAGTCAATGAATAGAAGGTTCATTATTTATGTTATAATATTAATCAATGTTGACCAACCTTACATTTGAATGCACATCCACTTAAATTCATGTTGGTTAACTAGACATAATTTTACACCAAATCATGCAACAACGGTGACCAATTCAAAAAAAAAATTTGCAACACATGTTTATAGTTTATATCAAGACAATTTTTTGGTGAAAAAAACAAAAACAAGGAAAGGGATCAATATGCAGATAGAATATTTTAGTATTTGAAAATAATCAAAAAAGATATAATACAACACCATGTTAACAACATGTATATTAAACATAATAACAATACCTGCATGAATATTTGTGGGTGTCTAGGTCATATGATCAATAGTATTAGATAATTGGTGTTGAAATATAATACAAGTTGAAAAGTGATCAAAGATTATAAGGAATGCAACGTGGTATATTATTTTGAATTTCAATCATGATTGTTTTATTGGCTAATATGTCTATCAATGTTCTCCAATTTTTTGGTTTCTTGTATTTTTGGTTTTTGGCCTTTCCATTTCCCCAAAATAAGAAAACAATAAAGTTGTTGTAAAACACTGAAAATATATTTCATGTTCAAATTATGATAGAGGAATTTTTTAAAACCATGCGTAACCATTATGATAAGTAATCCCATTTGAAAAATATGAACTTGAGAAAATCAATGAATACATTGGAATGGAAATAATTATACCAAAGAAATTTTTGGGGTGAAGAACTAATGGGTTATTAATAATACTTAGTAAATTATGTGCACCTTCCACCTTCTAACCAAATAAGAAAATTAATACACATTATGGTAGAGTCACACAATATTATGCGTGTTAAACAACTTCATAATCATCTTTCTATCAAGTTTTCCATTTGATAGGTTGCATATTATGCAAACCAATGGACAATTCGACATGCAAATCATGTTTGGAAATGTTTTATGCATGAAGATTTTAGGGGGGAAATGTATGCTATTTAAATGTTAAGTGTAGTTTGATTACATTGGTACATTCCACAAAATCAAAATGAGTGCATCAACTCCCACATGAATTATGAAGTTGAACAATATGTATTCATAAATAGTACTTGGATGGACAATTTACTAGAACTCCACCAAGACTTACAATCATAATATACATCCCATTGTATAAAAGATCATACCTTACATGTGACTAATGTTTGTAAATAAATAATTTTCATGAAACTAAATTGAGAAAAAAAAATTGACCTTAATCATACCCTACTAAAATTTTCAAAAATTTAACCTTGCACCTATGTAGTATAAGAAATTGTCCACGCTACTTGAAAGACCCTATTGGAATTAAGTAAACAACAAAACACAAAGAGGCACAAGGTTAGAAATTGCAAAGCCCATAAAGAGGAAACTAACATTACCGAAATGAAATAAATGGATAAAAAAAACACCACGTAAATTATGGGGTGGATCATAAGCATTATAAATATTGGAAAACCAAATCCTGAACTCCTCATTAAACAATGGGCCCTTAACATTAGGGTGAAAACACATTATGAGGGGGCCAATTTGGGTAGTTTCATGACACATGCATAAAGTATAAACTTATAAAATGTATTGCATTTCATTTTGGGTTTCACTTTTGGTGTTTGGGATTGATATTTTGATTTTCACCAAGTTAATATTATCTAATATTATTTGAAAAAAAATTAAATATTAAATTCAAGGAATAATGGGTACATATTTATGGTATATGTAGTATAATAGAACATGTTTATTTTTTTGGATTACACTAGGTTTTGTTTTGAATTAGTTGACCAAAAAAATTTTGAAATAAAAATTTAAAAAATGTTCCACTTCACATATCTTGTCATCTTCCATTTGAAAATGATTTTCATCACCCTAAAAAACACCAATTTGTGATATGATAATTATCAAATTCTTCACATGGTTCACAAACTTGCTCCAATCATATGGAATCACAATGTTTAGTACATATTACAATTTTTATAAGTATTAAAAATCATTTAAATCCATTTTTTAATATCTTAGTATTTTTTAGTACATTGAAATGTATATATTTTTAGCACAAATATATTCTAACATCACATCATATGAAATTAAAAATTGTAAATTTCTTTGGTATTTGACTTTTTGGGTTTTGATCTACCATAATATATAAAAACATTGTGAAAATCTTTCATAATAATGACATGGTTGAAGTTCAAACATGGGACCCTTGAAAAATGATACAATGTGACAACAATTTTGATCCCCCTTACTGTGTTTTTGTCCATTATATGACCTTGAGGTCATCTAATGTTGAGGGTCCATGATGCAACCCTTTGTTGAAGTTGTTAATAAACTAAGTGTTGTGTTGGGAAGTGGGATCCTCTTAAACTTATAACATATAAGCAAATTTTAATGTTTTATGTCAACTATATAACCCCAAAGGGTTAATTGGTTTGCAATAATTATTTTTAAACTCTCTACATTTGAACATTTCAATCACAAGAATATTTGACCTACCATTGACCATGTCAAAAGTGTGACCATCAATCTATCTTTTCTAGAATGATTCTAGTGTTTCATTGACATGGACTCATACTTTTAGTCTAATGGCTTCACGACTTTGCACTCCCCATATGTTCCTCCAATTGTGATAGATGTTGGATGTGGTGATGTCATGTTGTGCCAAATTAACATCAATGGCAATAAATAACTCATTCACCACCAATAACATGTTCATTATTACCACCAACACCTGCAACATATTCACTTCAAAAAATGAACAACAACAAATCAAATATGTTAAGACTTCACAACTTCTATAACCCATTCCCCAATAACTCCAACATCAATAAACAAGTTCTAAACGTGAAAAGGAAAACTTTGCATAACAGGTGTCCAACATTTTAACACGTCTATTATGCATCCCACTATAACATTAACATTCAAGTGAAAGAATGGTTGGACCAACTTTCTAACAAACATGACTTTCTTAGAGCATTTGATGAATGGTCAATTTGTTCATCACATGACACACCAAACCATCACCACAAGAATTAATTATGTTACATTTTAAGAATCCACACCATTGGGTTATCACAATATATTCAAAATATGATCCTTTATTTTCATATTTATATTATCAAAACCTTGATATATTCAAATGAGACCTATATATATAAATAAATATATCAACAAAATATATTGATCCTATCATTAATAGATTTGGTATAAGTATGACATAATATTAAAATGGTTCTAAATTTTTTTAATTTGTTAGCAAAGAAGGTTTTAAAAGTATTATTGTCAACCTTAGTTAACATCAATTATTTCTTTTGGGAACCACATAACTAAGTTTGATTTGGAAATCCCAATGACCTAATTCTACGACTCAATATGAATCATTATTTGAATTATGAACAAGAAAATTCAAATTTTCACAATAGAAAATCCTTGGAAAAAAACTTGTTTCTACATTCAAATAATAAATATTTATCATTTAAACAAGGAATTTTCTACCATTTTAACTTGCCACCCACTTCCATTGGAAGAATTTCATGGATTTATGAGTATAATTTTAGTTGTAAACTAGTGTGGCCTGTGCTGCCATTGGCTCAAGTGTTACCATGTCCTCAACTGACTTTTCCTTCCAAAACCTGGTTTTTGGGAATTTATTTGAATTTTCAGTGGCATAAATCACTTTAAAATCAATATTTCCCACATTCTAGATCCAAATCTTACCAAATAAATTTCATTAAATCCTGATCATCAAGATCTTTCCAACAACACCAAAGGCACATTCCAAACCTTCCAAAAAAATTAGCTACAATTTAATTTAATTTTCAGTGAAAAAATCATTCAATATTCAACTTTTGCACCACAAGTCCAAGCGTCATGGAACCAAGCCCATGGACCCTTCCTTGTTGAGAGCTTTCCAAAGCCACCAAGAACACAATTTGAAGCATGGTGGATTTCATAACTACAAAACAAAACAAAACAAACTACCTTCCTTCATAGATAGATGACACATGTGACTACAAAACCCCATAGTCACTTTGGAAAAATTGCAAAAAACAAGTAGTTGCAAAAAAATCACATGACACCCAATTATAATGGTAATTGCATACTTCCTATGGCTAAAGGTGATTTTTTCATCCATTGCCTTGGACAACTATCCATTTGGATAGATGTGACTACCATAATTTGCTATTGTTTATATGATAAAAATATGCCAAATGAAATTGTGCTACCTATTCATGTGTGGGTGGTGATGATGGAACCATGCACATGGCTTTTTGTGGTACACAGTGGTGGCAAGAGGTCATCAATCATGATAGTTGTTTACATATGAAGCACATATATCGGGATGTACACACATGACAATTTGCAATTTGAGGAATAAAATAAATGTAATTTTAGACAAATGAACATTAGATTTTTGCAAAAATCTATGTATGACATCAAGTGATTTACAAAATATGTATTTGAATTTAACAAAAAAATGGCTAAAGTGTTGACATGTGACAAGTCACAACAAACCACATTAACACATGGCTTTAGGGAGGCCATTCCATGTATATTTTAAGAAGCACCTAAGGCAAAAGGGTTTTTTTATATATGAAATAATGGGATATTCTTAGCATATTTTAAATATATAGTCAAAAATATCCTCAAAATGAACTATTGGCGCCCTATTTACATTTAAATAAATTATAGTTTTTTTTTTTTTTTTTTCAATAAGTTACACCTTGTATTTTTTTGCATGCCATTTATAATAAAGAGAAGTGACCTCCCTATGCACATGGGTTCTACATGCATAAACATGTGATGTGTAAGATTATCATAGTTGTATATTAAGTCACATGTGCAACTAGACATGTGGGTATATTAGTTGTAATTTGTACATGTAGCAATTTGTGATTTTTGGAATACATTTTTTAATTGTATAAAAATGTACAAAGATTTCTACCATGTGGCAATATGCGATTTACAAAATACATTTTAATTCAACATAAATTTGGTTGTAAAATGTTTCCACACGAAAAATGATATCAAATTGTACATTGATACATGGCATGTATTCATGATTAAAGTTGCAATTGTGTTTACAATTACCATAATTGGATAGTAAGTCATATTGTGACTAAACTTGATTATATTAATTGCAAAGTACATCTCAACTACGGTACTTGTTGAATATGAGGTGCAATTTGATTATAACAATTGTAACATCCATAACATGCAACTAGAAGAGTTGTAATATTTAATTTCTATGCAATTACATCAAACCATAAACCAATTATTAAACCCTTGAAACTTTCAACAACACAAATTAAATCATATTACAATTGCATGTGAGACAACAATAATAGTTGTGCAAATAAAATTGCCAACAATGTCATTCTATTAGACTCACAAGTTATAACAAAGTAACAACCTTCAATCTATTGAAGTAGAAATACAAGGAGATGTGAACATTGTAAAAACTCCAAGTTTGTAAACATGGCATGTTACAATGACATGCAATACAAGAAGTTCACACTTATTTGTGACATTGTGTTTGCCTACAATAGTTTGAATCTTTAAACAAAAATATTTAACTAGCTTTTTACATATTTATACTTTCCCATAATGTGAACTAAACTTTCATGACCTATTTCAAAAGTAGTTATGTAGGTTCATCGTTGTGACTAGGGAAAAATAAAGGGGCATAAATCATTTAACACACTTCCACCTTGTACAAAACATCATCAATATTTTCTTCATGAAACAAATTTCTTTCATAACTTTGACAATTATTGCACTACTTGCAATTAACACCTTCACATTAAAAACAACCTACATTACACAATTAGAAACATTGTGCATGCACCAATCAAAGAATAATTTAATAAACCAATGGACTACTTGAATGGGTACACATACTTCATTTATGTTTGTGGTGACTTACAACTCACATTTAGACAAATTAGTTCAATTACAATTTGACATTTGAAGCATTATAATTCAATTGCAATTTTTGCAACACTAAACCAAATTTGAAATTTTATTTAATGTGCCAAAGAACACCTCACTAACCTATTTGTTGGTTGTTATGCGAAGGGATTGAGTTGATGTGACAACTTTCATCAGATTAAATGAGGTTTATATGCTTGAAAGCTTTAGTACAACATCTTTTAAAACTTTTTTTTGCAAACAACAACATATTTTATGCCTCAATTGAATTTCCATACTACAACTTGGGAAACCTACATCATTTGTAATCTATGAGGGTTTTTTCCAATTTTGATTACTTGTTTCAAATGTCAATTTGTAATTGAACTAACTTGTTTAACTCCCTATTGCATTCCAAGTGGTTGTTTGGTGGTCACCACAAAAGAAAATGAAATATGTATAGTCGTTCCAACGTCCCTTTGATGATTTTGAATTATTCCATGTCAATCGAATGTTTTGGATTTCACTTCATTTGTTGATGCATATAATTTGAAATTGGCATGTTTACAAGAGACTACTGCACATGACTTGTACATTAAGTTGACAACATCATAATTTTTTTCATAAAGGCATAGAAATTATGATGTGCAATCTTGTATACATTTGAATTTTTTTAGCTTTGCCTTTAGTGACTTGACTTTGTGATGATTAAATCAAGCATTCATGTAAAATGATAAGAAGATATAAATCTAAAATGTAATTAGAACCATTTGTGATATATGCATTCATTTAAAATGTTTAGCAATGATACTAATTCATTGTCATAATGTCCATCAATTTTCAAACAACATTTGAATATATGAAAATTACATCCTTTCAAAAACAAAATCATATTTTCATGTTCAACAAATTTAATTGTGACAAGCTAGTTTATTGGGCCATACCTTAGGATAAAAACTACACATTCATTAGGGCTTAAAACACATTACTTTATAAGTAGCTTAGACCTTAATGTACAATTTTTTAAAGAAAAAAACTTTTAATCTCACGAATCTAAAATTCCTATGAACTTTGAACAAGCTTAAATGACTCAAAAATTTGGACCTAAATCTTTAAAAATAAGTAAGAGAAAGCAAATGAATTGAACCACTTATTTCGATGATTCATACTATATTGTTAATTATTCTTATATTAAAGTTATCCTTTAAATCCTCCTAATTGAGGGTGAAAACCCTCAAGCAAAGGTTGAACCCACCCAAAAAAACAAAAAACCATGGCACCAACTTGGTTAATGCCCAAGTTAGAGTCCTCTTTCAACTTGACAAGAAATGTGATCGTTGTTTGTTCCAAAATCATGTTAGAAGAAGCAAAAAAAATCATGCAAAACACATGGAGAGTAGAAACACAAAACAAGAATGGCAACATTTCACAAACCTAATGGTTTTCCCTAGATACAGAAATCTCCAATTCGTAAAAGCTCAACCTTGCTAGAAATTGCAAGTATTATAAAAAAAAAGAGTCTTTTATGAGTCAATTCAATTTTTTCATTTTAGTTCATTCCAATGAAAATTAGGTTTAATTTCTAAAAATCTTACGATAAGAGATACAAATTGTTACATACAAAGTAAATGAGATAATCTGAAATTCATTTTACTGATTAAAATTCACATTACATGGACCTCGTGTGTTTACTACGCCTTTATTAGTTATAGAGTGGATGTCAAATCTTTTGTGGTGGAAGAATACGAGGGGCCAATGTGGTACGTATGACACCTCATTCATTAAAAGGTCCTTTACGTGTTGACACTTAAAAGTTCCACAAGTGTGAAACGGTTTTAATATTTGTAAATTAGTGTGGGTTGCCTTTCCCGACCGCTTGTCCCAAACTGCAAGTATTGCTAACGAATTATTATTGGGGAACACCGGGGTCATAATCCGACCAAAAGACGCAGTGTCCTTTTTATTATAAAACAAAGCACTAAAACTAAAGCTCTGATTACACACTCTTCATTGTTTAATTCCTCGTAGTTAATACTCCCACATGGGAAGCTACAAGTGGACATCGTTTTCCCACGATAGCAAACAAGTAACATGATTTGCCCTGCTGCGATAACAACTAACAACCCGTATTGTATTGGCAGTGTTACGCGGGTACTAGAAAGATATCTGTAGATCATTTCAGAGCAAACGGAGGCGGTTGAAAATATTAAAAAGAAAAAACTGCAGCCTCCAGGAACTCGCAGTTCATTCACTGGTGAGAAGAAACGGTGTTGGGTGGGTATTTGATTTTGTTAATACCCTAGTAGCCTCACGTTGGCAGCTTCCACACAAAACTGTATTATTATTTTAGAAATGCTGAAATTTTTCAAATTTTATTTTTCTAAAAAAAAAAAAAATTGTTTTGGGGGGAAAGAAAATGAAGAATCTTTAAGAATATTTTCAATCTTCAAAATTAGTTAATTAATTAATTAATTATTTGGCATACATGTACTGAAACTGCACCCCTGAATTACTGTAATCACGGGTTCTCAATTTTTAAAAAAACACTTAAAATCAGAGAATCATCCATTCCATGCTAATTCTTTTTAAAAAAAAAATGGGAATCAAAGAACTGCAGGTTATGTTCGTTTCAAAACCCCTCAAAGAACCACTGGGTTTCATGAAAGAACCTTATGGTTATGTGGACGGGTATTTGACTTTTTCACCCCCAAAAAAGGTGGGAATGGTAAAGAGCTTAGCAGCCTTGTGTACTGTGAGCTCTGAACAAGCAACCTTGTACAATATATTGTGGTTGTGCTTAAGCTTTTTTTTTTGCCCTTAAAACACAAATTGTTATTAAGGGAATAGAGATTGTCTCTAGTGCAAGATACATAGCTCGCTTGCTTGCTTGGTTGTTGTTGTTCAAGTGTGTTAAGAGTGTGAGTTCGTTAATATGGCAGTAGAGAATGCTGCTGCGGCTGCTGCTGCACAAAAGGGGTTTTTCTGCAGTTGGCTCCCGTTGGACCAACCATGGCTGACAGACATCACCACCAGTTGTGAATAAAAATAAAATCAAACTGAAAGCAAAGTTTCTGTAGTCTAATGCAAAAACAAACAAACAAACACAAATTAACAAAAAAACAAAAAACCAAACAGTTAAGATTCAGAAGACAACAACAGAAGGGAATTTTTTCTCCTTCCAACAAAGGCCAGGCCCCCCCCAAAAGAATTCATAAACTATATATATGTCCTTCAGGTGCTGTTGACTTGTGCAAAACCAGTTTTTTGGAGATTTCACACTAATAAAATGTATCATTTACCACTACACAACAATCTTTGACATCATAATAATAATAATAATAAATCTACATTCAAATTTATTTTTGAATATGTAAATACATAAATATATCAAATATATGTAATATTTATAATTCATATAATATTTAATAAGGGGTGTGTCACATTGTGGGCTTACTGTTTACATTAAAAAGTATCTTAAGGCAAAAGAAGAGTTATGGAAATTCAAATATTTCAACATGCAAAAATACATTCTTCAAAAAAATAATCCTCTTAAAGAAACCAAAAATCCCTCAAGATAGCATAACTTTATAACTAATCTCAAAAGTTTCAAGACAAGCCAAAATATCAACTTTCAAAAACCCTCCTATAAAAATAGGCCTACTACCTAGGGGCCAAAATCCCTTAAGTTACTATGTATATACTCTATAATGAATCTAAACACAATATCCTTGCCTTGGTAGGCAAGGCTGATAAATATTTAAATATAATAAAAAATGAATATAAATAGATGAACTACATAATTTTCTTTTTGTGGTGGAAACATGGCTCTCAGCAACTAGGTAGTAAAAATCCATGCATTACCTTGGAAGCCAAATTTTCAGCACAAAATCTTTAAAAAGAATTTTAAAGATCTTGGGGTGACTTTGGGGACTGTGT
>Ga0116229_10009593_pt1 | contig 14739 bp, 9 predicted proteins | sample S1TSphgellanicum_3_FD_87313 | JGI IMG/M metagenome (GOLD analysis project Ga0116229, IMG submission 87313) | Host-associated microbial communities from peat moss isolated from Minnesota, USA - S1T2_Fc - Sphagnum magellanicum MG | ecosystem: Host-associated > Plants > Peat moss > Unclassified... | reverse complement strand
AGTTACTTTCAACTATTATAAGGCTACTTTTCATTGTTCTAAGTTATTTCACCCAAGTGGTAATTTAATTTGGTGTTGAAAATATAAGATTTTTTAAATATTATATGGTTCATAATATATCATATGAACATGTGAATTAATTTGAAAAATATCCAATGAATAACAAGCTCCCAAAAACATTCATTAAGCACTGTAATGCGTCTTTTCAACATTAAAGGACTTATAAATAGACTTCAAAACTTTTGAAAATTGCATATATTTTGAAATCTTTTACACAAACCTTTACATAATAACATAAAGATAATTATAAAAAAATTTGAAGATTTTTTTGAAGATTTGAAAATATATATCTAAGGAATATTTCCCTAAAGGCAGTCCCAAAAGCAGTCCAGAAGGAGGTGGGTGTAGCTCATGTTATCCCGTTTGCACCCATGAATCAATAATGGACCATTTCCTCCCATTACAATTATTAAACAAGGAACCCAACCCTAAATCGTAGTATGAAACTCAAAAATTCGTTGTTAGGCCTTGCAAGAGTTGTAAAATCAATCTCAATCGAAAATTCCAAACGCATATGTTATATGATGCCTTGAACAAAGGCGATGTTAAATGATTAAGGTTTAATAACTATTATGAAGTGTCAAATGTGTACCAAAATATAACATTTCAAAACAAACTTTTGGTTCTTAAATGGGGCTCCCTAAAAAACATAGCTTAAGAAATAGAGGAATGCAAATGGGTCCACCTACATGAACCTCAAATTTATCCATGCCAAGAACAAGAAAAAATATGTTACAATGACTCATCTTAATGTTTGAAAACAAGTCTAGTAAAGTATGTTTATCAAGAAGAAGAAAAACATTCAATTTGGGTCCATATTTCTTTTGTTGAAAAAAAGGTAAACCCTTCACATATTATCAAGATAAATTATATTGCTTACATCCACATTCAAAACCCAAAATCAACAACAAACCAAGTGGAAAATGCCTTTCATTTTCAACACCCCATATGATGGACACTTGCTATTTAAAAAAGTTTGAGATGTGCAAGTAAATTATGGCACAACATTCTAGAAGTTGATATGGTGTGAAATAATTAATTAACAAGGTTGTTTCATATGGGGAAGTTGCATGGCATCTTGGATTTTCATTACGATTTTGAAAAAAACTTGGTCAAGTGTTGAACCTCATAGGCACTAAAATTGGCATAACACCTTCCTTCATATGAAAGGATATGTGGGAACTTACAAATTGGCACTTCAATACAAGATATATTATGAAAGATTCTTGACACCCTCCTACAACTAATATTGTGGGTAGATAATGTTGAAAGCGTTAAAATTGCATGGAGTCAAATATTTAATTTTGACAAGAGAGATTTGATAAGTTACTCAACAATAAAAATCATCTTAAAAAAACATTATTTAAGCAACCATATAGAAGCAAGACACAAGTTGACGAACTATTATGCAAACCAAACCACTAGCTTAACAAGTTGTAACTAGAAAATTTACAAAACATAACAACAAAATCAAACAAGTGCAAGGGGAATTTGCAAAGCAAAGAAACATCAAACATTTGAGAAAGGCATGCATGTGAAATCAACAAAGATAGACACAAATAAAATTACATTACCTAAACCCACCATCAAAAGTAAAAACACAAGTGATTGAAAGTAAATGGCATTTACATGTATTAATCTCAAACCTCATTTGATACTACAAAAGATTAAAATGGTACCCAACATTATCAATTTTGTAATATTTTAACAAGGTATTCATTTTTATGAAATAAATGATTTATTCCAATAAAACTTCAGAGAATCACAATCAAATTGTTTGTGTAGATCAAATGAAATACTTTAAAAATTTGTAATTGAAAATCACAATCCATATGAAACTCATAAATGTATTCATAATTTTCATTGGTTAATTGTTTGCTTAGATTTATTCCTCAAAATTCATGTGGATGATCTTGATTAGTTAAAATTATGTTTTAAGGTGTCATTTCACAAAAGCAAAAAAATGTGGTGGACTTTTGAAAGGCCCATAATTACTTCATGTTAAAGAAAAAATCTTAACAAATTTTGCAACCTTGTCATTTCATTGGATTATATACAATGTAAAAGAATTTTGAGTAGATCATGTTTTGCTTGAAAAAACTAAACTTAGGTTTTTCAAATGTGATAATAATAGGGTGATTTTAGTTCTTATATTAAATTTGGAACAAAATGGATTCCAAATTTGTCCAAAAGTGAACCATTGTAGTTTACAATTATTTGTTGCCCTATCAATTATACATTATGATCATCCAAAATGCTTTATTAACATTTACATTAAAAGGATTGAAAGTGAGATGTTCATAAATAGTACGTTTTAGGAAGTTGGATCCATCACATTTAATGATGTTTTCATTAACACAATCAAACAACAAACAATATTTTTGGAACATGCTTGGGTGGAATCTTGTGGCAGGTTCTACACATAAATGATGCATTTATGCATGAATTTTTTTAATCAAATTAATAAAACCACAAAAAAAGTTGTATTTTGCTTGTGAAAAGTTGATCAAGTTGTGCATTGTTTCTAACATAAAGAAAGTATAATCCAAAAGGATATTATAATGTTTAAATTAGCCAAAAGGTCAAAATTAAGTACAACTTGAGAATTTATGGCCATGTCTAGGTGTATCTTCACCAAAAGAATCATGTATTTTGTGATGTGACACACCTTTATGTTTGTCAAATGGTATCAAGGGTAAAACATTATATTGATTTTCAAATTTTGTAACAAAATGCAAACCCAAAATGCATTCCCAAGCTCCCACAAAAAAAGGTGTGAGAACTTTAAGATGGGGCTATGATGTGTTCATAATTGGGTTTCATGGTTATGTCAACTTGCACAAACCAAGAAAAAAAAATGGTTAGTGTAATTTGAAACCAATTTGAAACCAAATGGTGCATAGATGAGTCATAAACAATTCACATTCACAAGACTCATCATCGCCCAAATTGGGGGGAATCAAAATTTTCTTCCTTTTAGTATACTCTATAGATGGTGATGAAGATTAAAACGAAGTGGCATATATTCTCAAGAATCCCTGAAAGTATCAAGTTATGGATCCAACTATCATAAGGGGGGCATTAAATGTTAAAATTTTACATTACATGCATCAAACAAATTTTTTTATAGGGGTATTATGTGAAAGAACCTTTTTTCTTACCTTATTATTACCAATTTTTTTTAATATACACATATTTAAGCCACCTTAAATTGAATTAGATTCTTTTGCATCAACTTTTGATATTTCGTATTTATTTAATATGTTAATTTTAGTACTTGAAGTTGTGAGAAGTAATGACGATACAATTGACAATGGTAAGATCATGTGATAACCATATGTACTTAATATATCTTCCTATTAAATTTTTGGGAGGTGGTAAAATAATATACCCATTTAAAATGTAAGTTTTTTCAAAGTGATTCAATTATTAATGTGGAAGGATCTTCACTTCATGTGCCTTTATGTTTAGTTACTAGTTCATTTATTAATGTTAGTTCATTTATTAATCTATTAATTGAACCTATTAACAACTAATACCTAAAATCTTTAAAACATGTGTACCCTTTATATTATTTTTTTCGATATTGAAGATTAGTTCATACCTTATATTAATTATATATTGGTTTTTAGAATAAACATAATTATATTGTAGAATATTTAAATTTAAAATTTTATCCAACAATAAATATATGGACTTTATATTTTTATTCATGTATTTTGTAAATTCAAAAAAGATTGTTCCCCCCCCTCTTGCTTGTTACTTTGTAGGTGCATATTTTTCTCATATGGATTTTGGAATTCAAGAGTCTTCAAATTGAACCAAAGTTGCAATGTTTGAAAAAAACTTTTTAGCCACATGTCAAGATTTTAAATTGAATATAATTTGTCCTTCTACTGAATGCTTTAGTTATTAGGAGTTGAATTGCTTGTTCGATTCCCTTCAAATTTCAACTATTGAATTAGCTATAACTTATGTTTCAAATATCCAAATGAGGAATGCAACCCCACTTTAAACATAAAATTTTGAAAACCTTTTCAACAATCTAAAGAAGGCCCATTTTGGATAAAGTTTGATGCCCCATACATTATTCCAAAACTTAAAACACTTTAAGACTCCCAACTCACAAAATGAGAATCCATTTGGGAGTGTTGGGACTCATCTCATGCACATTGTCACACTTGTGAGAGTGTGATTGAGTTTTAGGACACTTTATTGACTTGATTCCTTTATGTCATGCCATTTAGCTTAAATTAGTTTCCATGATGTTCATCAATTTTGTGAATTCCAAATGTTTCTTTTAAATTTTACAAAAACTTGAAATGAATTTTTTTATCAATGTACCAATGGAAAATTAAACAAAGTTTGCATTACAACTTAATGTGGTGAGAAAAAAATGCACCCCTAAGCTAAAAAAAACCCATGATTTGTGAATTTCAATGGTGACACCAATTCTCAAGCCTTGAAAAGCATTTAGTTCATATACATCAAAACTAATCATTTTTGTTGCTATAACATCTTGACCCAAATTTTCTTCTTGCAACAATGACTCAATCATGCATTTTGTTAAATTATTAACATTAAACCCATCCATTGATTGAACAAGTGACAATAATAATAAAATGCACACCTAATTATCCACCACATAAATGTGAACGAACATTGTTGGTTATCAATAGAAGTCACTTTGTCAAAAGTGATTAGAAATTACCAAGCTTTTATTATTGTTTTGAAAATTTGAAAGTGGAGGCATTCATCAATTGCCCACCTAGATGCATCATTCTAGTGCCTTTTGGACATGTTCTTCATCTTGATCTACTCAAACATAGGCTTCAAAGTCTCATATTCAACCATGTGAACTATCCATTTTGTAAAATGACGTGGAAGAGTGTATAACAAGTTGCACATTTTTGTGTTAATTATCTTTAGCCATGGCATCATACCCACTTGATATAAAATGGATTTAGGTTATTGAACAGTGAACAACAACAAATTATGAGCATGAACTTATTATTGCTCTCATAGTAAACCTATATTTTTTTCAAGATTTTGTTAAGAATGTTTTGCTTATTTCGTTTTTGCTTGTTGATTCCCCATATGTTTCTCCAAGTTGTTTCATATGGGCACAATATGCTTGGACACATTGGTGATGGCTTCACAAATATTGCACTTGACAAAAACTAAAACCCCATCAACCATGTTTGATTTTACCATAATGAATTGCATTGCCTAGGAGTTTTACATTTTCAACTTGCACCATAATTCTTTTGGATCTTTTTGATGGAGGCTCCATAGCAACAAAGTCCATGATTTACATTGAACCAAAATTTGAAGTGATTGATTATTGAATTCGATTGAAATTGGAATTGATTTGCGCCAAATTAAATACAAGTTGTCAACATTGTAGTTGTCCCAAAATTTGGAGGAACATGTGTGTGGCTATATAGGATACCACTAAACTTGGATCAACTTGAATGTTGGCATTGTCATTACAAAAGAATACCTACGCTTAAAATAATTGATGGTAGTTTCAAAGGCCCCACTGTAGTTTTAATCACAAAAAATAATGAAAACCCAACACCTTCAAAACCCTAGTAGCTTCCAAAGACCCAAAATTCAATAAACTACAACAAGCACCTAGAACCCAAACACCTAGAACTTGACCTTTGATCTCTAGAAACAAAGATCAAATTTATTTTCATTCTTGTAAAACCCCAACACTGAAAAAAATGAAATGCAATGCTTCCACATTATGGAATCACAAATGTAACATTTGGCATTACAAATTTGTTGTTTGCACTTGTATTCTAACCTCCCACATTACAAAATCACAATTGTAATTGCACATTGAATAATAGTCGGTTATAATGACATTCCTGAATATGGAATTGTAATTACAACTACAAATTTGTTATTTGTAGCACATAATTGCAACAACGCTCCCACATTATAAAATTGTAGAGTTGGAAAGCATCTTGTAACCTTCTAGCCACCACTCCAATAGTTATGCATTTTGTAATTCTACAATTCCATTGTTGTCAATCTCCATATTTCTTAATCCATATTGAGATCATAACATCTTTCCAACTTCTGTGCTCCACCTTAAACATTGAACCATTACCACTAGTTGTCATATTTGGTATCAATTCAAGAACAACACTTGAAAGATGAAACTTCATATTTGAAGCTTGAAATAAATGCACCCTTTTCAACATCCAACAATCGGCTATCAAAATAATGCATTGTGCAATCACAATACACAATCTAGTGCCATTCTTTTGATGTTTTTGTCCCAAAGAGACACATGACTAGTAGTTACAAGCCATAGTGCCATATGGTGAAAAGTAAAGACTATAGCTTTAATATTTAAGTCTACAATACTTGGTTAATGAGCAAACCTTTGAGATTTTTTTTTTTGGAACATGGGGGGTCTAGGTGTAGCCACCTTAACATGAAAGTCACCTTTCTAACATTAAATCATGGTTAATATAATGGCAAAAAAATGAACAATCCCATGTTAAGGAATACATAATTGATGTATTTATGCAACTATTCAATGACCATCAATAAGTATATATAATGTCAATTTATTCATTGTTACCAAGTGTACAACTGAGATTTAAGAAAACAAGATTAAAATAATTAATTAGTTTTGATTTTCAAATCACTTTTGAGGGAAAGGATTTAGTATTTAGTTCTTGATTGAGATTGGGGTTGAAAGAGTTGTTACAAGCACACTTAGAGAAATTGCTAGATAATAGGGATTAAAAAAAAAATGAAGTTTTAAAGTTTTATTAGGTTGTGAACTACAAATTTTCATATTTCAATTCTGATTTATGCATTTTAATAGTACATATGTTTGATATTTTTAATTTTGAGTAAAGAAAGCAATAGAATATTGGTGAAGAAAAAAAGAATTAACATGAACTTTGAATTTATTGTGTTTTTAAAATTATAATAATCAAGATATATGATCACAAATTTTAATTATCAATAAAATTCAAAATCTGGGAGGTAATGAAACAATAGCAACAATGGAATGAATGTGTGAATATAATTTGAAAATAAATTTGAATTGTTTGGAACAACAAATTGTATCATGATTAAATGCACTTGTGTACATAATTTGTAATGTTTGTTAATAGGCAAAAAACAAATCAAAGTAAAATTTGCGCCTACCATTCATCATCAATTTTTCCCCTATTTTGCATTTGTACTTTGAATACACCATTTTTGAATGTAGAAAACTTGCAATATTATTTAGCTATGGAAAAGTAATTGAATATGACATAGTCAATATTGTCATTCAATGAGCTTCAATCAATTGCACAAATACTATTAGTATGTAATTTAAAAAAAAAACCAAGAATTTTACTAATAATGCCTTGATTATTGTTTCTAAACAATATCGACAATGATCTCACTATAACATCACATCAACAATGAATTATTGATACCACAATGGTATTTAGACGTCAATTTTTTTCAAATGTTGTAACTATCACAACGGATCGATGTTAAATATATCCCAAAAGAGAAAGCTAAAGAAAAAGATTAAAAAAAAGAAAAAGTTCTAATGGGTGCAAAAATGCCAAATTCAAACTCCCAACCATCTACAAACAAATGATTGTCCCAACCACTAGATTATCACTTTTTATTACAAAAAATTACTGTACCATGTGTAATTATTTTACAATATCAAAATTCTACAATAATAAAAATGGGAATGCCATACCCTTTTTGTTGAAAAAATTAAATTTTTTGATAGAAATTGTCATTTGTGAGTGGTGAGCATGTTACAAATGTTTCCCTAATCTCATTTAAAAAAAAAACCTTGTATATCAATACGGATATGTATAAAACATAATACGAATCCAAGGCTGGTTCAAATTGCCCAACACTAGTCATCCCTAGGAAGGTTGAGCTAAATTTCACTATAAACTAGACATGAAATAAAAATATTTAAATATAGAAAAATGGTGGCTTTTATTAAATTTTTTTCACATTTTTGACAATTGAGAACCTCCAAAATCACATCAGTTTTGAATTTTTGATTTTGAATTTGGCTTTTTGGTGAAATTTCACCAGAAAAAAAGGCTGATCTAGAGTGAGGAAAAATGGTATATTTGTAGATGAGGGTTGAAGGTTCCAAAGTTGAATGTAAGAGGGGCTTGTATGGGCACTAAAGGAAAACTGAAAGGTTATGGAAGACTACTGAAATCCCTTGGCAACTTCAACACATATTTGTTGAATAAATAATTATTTTTGAACATTTCATTTTGAAAAATCAAATATTCTTGGAGATTTTATATTTTCCTTCAAATTTTTTGATTATTCAAAAGTTTTCAAATTTGATTTTTTTTTTCCCCCAAATAATATAATTAGTGTGGAAGTTGACAACATAGTAAGTAGAGTATTATAGCCTCTCCATTTGCCCTAGGTATGGACAATAAAAGAATGGAATTTTTGAAAAAGAATAGGGGACGAATAGTGAGAACAAAAAGGGAACATCATTGGGAACAATTTGGTCACCATATCTACTTATATAATATCCTTGATTTTGTCCGCTTGTGATGGTGTTCGGTTGTTTTTTTCATCCATTTGTCTCGTCATTCGTCATCATGTGTCCCATCATTTGTCCCCTCATCCGGGATAAAAAATAAAAAAGATAAAAATTTCTAAAAAAAAAACTAAAACATGAACCAAGTTTAAAGAAACCGAAGGACTTCACAATGAAAGCTAGAACTAAGTAATACCATGGTACCTTGGCCACTTGGACACATGTTTGTTGAATAATTAATTAATTAATTTTAACGATTCCAAATTGAGAAGTGATATATTCCCAAATATTCCATCGAACTCTTTAATTTTCCTTCAGAAATGTTTTTTTTTTTTTCCTGAATTTTTCTTTTTGGGGGGTGGGGGAAGGGGAGTTTCAACATTTCCCTGAAAATAATATAATTAGTGTTGAACTGGCCCAATGCACTAAACTTCCGTATTATTATATGTTTCTCTTTTGTTGTGCAACAAAATGTACCACATTTGCTTGATATATGTAAAGGGGGCAAGGAAGGTCGTGCTGTCTGGGCATTACGGCCTAAAGAACCAACAAGGGTGGCGCCCCGATGTCCAAGACATAATGCTCTGACAATAGGGTCTTGCTCGGCATAAAAGACGAGGTGCTCCTCAGCTCTATGGTTGAGATGGATCCCGACCACCGAGAGTCACTATTCCTGTCAGAAATGCATCCCCCCATGAGGAAATTATGCAAAACCTTTGTCTTTTGGCCCCCAGTGAGAAATTGTGCTTGGAGAGGTCCCTCAATAATGAAGCAATATTGGGGGGGGGAGGGGAGGGGGGTTTCAACAATCCTTTCACAGGACAAGATGCCAAAAAATAAATAAAATCAAAAATTGAATTTATTAAATGTCAAGTTATTTTAATATTGCTTAAAATTGAATGCATTTTAATGTACTACGGAATGGGCCAGGTACGGTTCCACCTCGGAACATGACAAGGTTGGTAGTGTGAGCCATCCGTAGTTTGTTGTCGTTAGTTAGGTCATAAAGGGTTCTTCTAGGGTTTGTTCCAAGTTTCCCACTAGACCAAATTTAGAGAATGCCTTTGAAATTTAGAGAATGCCTTTGAAATTTTAGAGAATGTATGCACACACCCTTCCGCTATACAAAAGTAGTGATAAAATCCTGACGATGTTGGTTGGTGGGGGCAATACGAGTGAAAGAGAACATGACAGGATGGAACCAGTGTTACAGAGATGGAAGAATCCCTACCAAACTTACAAGAGTACATGTTGGGCAAAAGCTTGGCCCCTTCGATCTAGAGGCTGTGTAGCTGGGCTCCTGCATTTGGATCAGTCTTTTTAAGTCTTTTCAGTGTAAAATTTGCCTCCACAGAGCCACCGAATTTTCCAACAACTGAAAAGGCAGACAGAATCCAAATTTCAGAACATTCCAAAACATGATTGCATTAGAAACAGTCTGAACTTCTTCGAGGAAAGTTACAACTTAAAAAAAAAAGAGTGTTTTTTAATCAAACAATTGAACAAACCCATAACAAATTGTTACGGTCCTTATATCACTTCAATTGATGACCCACAAACATTTTCACAACTTTAAGAGAGCATCATAATTGAACCCTAAAATTAATGGTATGGACGTGGATGAAACACACACACACACACACACCAACACTTTATTAGTGAGATGATGTTGTGTCTCTGCTCAACAAGTTTGAAAAAGTGATGATCACTCTCTGAAAAAGGCTAATACAATCCCCCCCATTCCCAAAACTGTTAGAAAAGGCGTCTTCAATACACGACACACAGTTGGGTAGGTAAGTAATTTGACCTGGGAATATATATTGGGCATCTCCAAGCAAGACCGTCCTACCTTGTTGTGACCACTTCTTTGACCCCTTCTAGAATGTAGGTCATAGATTGGTCAATTCCTATGGTCTTTTTTGTCAATTGATTTACAGTATGAGCATAATCGTGGAAGGTGGCACAATTGTACGTGTTGGGTTTTGCTGAAATTTGGAATTAATCTTAGTAATAGCTCCATGGATTATTGCTTGTGAACTTAGTAACTAGTCCAATAGCCCTTTATTTGTTGTGAATACACATAATGTGATTCGTGCTTTTATTTGGGGGGGGCAAATTTTGCCCTTTTTTTTTTGGTTTTGGGGGGGGGAGACAAAAGAATCGGGAACATGTGTTTTTTCTAGTGTAAATTTGACATCATTTGCCGAATTTAGGGAAATGTTTTCCAAATTTTCTATATCACAAAAGTCAATTTTTATATCACAAGACTCCTCCAGGTTCTGTTCAAAATTCAGAGTTTCTTTTTCCTTAATTTTGTGATATAAAAAATTTGTGGAATTTTTCCAAAAACATAGCAAACTTACCCGACTTTACTCCAGGGAAAAAAAATTCCCAATTTTTTGGTGGACAGAAAAATGTCCAAAAAAAATTAAAATCACTAATTGAGGGGGGTGGAGGACCAATCAGGGTTCTTTTGTAAAAACCAAGATCTGGACAAAACAGTAATTTGGTCTGGTTAGGTTAGGTTAGGTGTGGTCTAGTTCGGTTCGGTCTGGTCCGGCTTGGTTTGGTTTGGTCTGGTTTGGTCTGACCTGCTCCTGTCTGGTTTGGTTCGGTTTGGTGTAGGCTGGTTCGGTTCGGTACGGTTCGGTCTGGTTTGGGTTGACGTGGTCTGGTCTGGTTTGGTTGTTCGGGTCTGGTTTTACTCCCCTGTACCGGTTTGGTTTGGTCCCTATTGCTGCCGTCACCCTGCTTCTAGAGCGTCGATGGCGGAGCCCACGCGGTCGTAACAGAAAACCGTGCCGCTCGGCGCTAGTTTCTCTGCGTCTTCTGCGTCTTCTGCCATCGCTGCTTCCCCTGCCTTCTTTTCCTTTTACTACTGCCTGCAGCTGATCTCTCACCGCATCTTATAGCATCTGCAGATTGCTTGCAGAATCACACTGGAGCTGCAACCGTCACCAGCACCACACCCAGAAGAAAAATCCACATACAAAACTCTTCAGTATGCCTAGTACTGCAGGATTTGTAGGCTCAGATCTGGTCGGAGTTTCTTCTTTGCTCGCATGCACGGAACACTGTTGTTGTTGTGGTAATTCTTCCTCAAGGTTTTGAGGTAGTTCTCAAACAGTTTTTGTAGCTGAAGGCTGCTGCTGTCTGTGTACACGACTGACATCATGTTGCAGTCTATCACATTGGGTTGTTTTCAGAACATTCATGTCCAGTTTTGAAGATAGTCTGTGCAGTTTGAATCTCACTCGCACTGTCGACATGGATTGTTGGTAGATTTGGTCGATCTCAGTTCCTTTTCCTTGGTGTTTTTTTCTTCAGTTGCGTGCACTAGTGTAACAAGTGTTTTCTTCTTTCAGCAATCGAGAAGCTGAACGTCGTCTCAAGTGCGGATCTTTGCGCAAAATAGTAGTATGGATATTTGTGAGTTAGCAGCATCTGTGAGACCATGCCGCAGCTCTTCCGTGAATGAGAAACGACAGCGGATGGATCAAATTCCGCTGTACGAGATCGCCGATGAGGAGCTGATTCCTGGACTTCCCAACGATGTCGCGCTGCAGTGCTTGGTTCGCATTCCGGTCCAAGCTCACGCGCAGCTGCAACGAGTGTCCCGCAAGTGGCGTGAGCTCGTGAACAGCAGCCAATACTACGAGGAACGGAAGAGGGAAGGCACGACAATGCACTTTGTCTGCACACTTCAAGCTCTGGATCAGCAGTCGAAGATCAAGCGGCAACAGCAGCAGCAGAGTACCACCACTGCCAGCAATAGTCCTGCTGCATCTAGTTCGCCGCTGCCGCCAGTCTTGGGCGTCAGTGTGTTGAATCCGCGAGAGAGAACATGGGAGCAGCGTCTTCCTCACATTCCGCAACATCCACACGGTCTTCCTCTCTTCTGCAGACTGGTCGGCGTGAACGGGAAGCTGGTGGTGCTGGGAGGATGGGATCCGGTAACGTGGGAGACTCTGCGATCGGTCTACGTCTACCATTTCTCGTCACAGTCGTGGCGTCGAGGAGCAGACATGCCGAGCACAAGATCCTCCTTCGCTTGTGGAGTGTTGAACGATCGGTACGTTTTCGTCGCCGGCGGACACGACAACAGGAAATCGGCTCTTGCGACGGCAGAAGTTTACGACTTGGAAAAAGATGAGTGGCGAACTCTTCCCAGGATGAGTGAGGAGCGCGACGAATCCACCGCTGTAAATCTGAATGGAAAGCTCTATGTCATCAGCGGCTACTCCACCGAGGCTCAAGGCCAGTTCGTGAAGAGCGCTGATGTCTACGAGCCTGAGAAGAACTCCTGGACCAGAATCGAAGACATGTGGTCGAGGCCGTCTTCAATGCAACAACAGCAGCAGCGGCAGCAAGCGGAGGATCATGATCTCTCCAGCAGCTCTGCAGGCCGCGTCTTTGCGGTCCTGTCTGGGACACTCTACTCCCTGGATCACAACACTCTCTTCTCCTACTCTGCAACCAACAACACATGGTCCAGTGTGGCCACATTGCCTGGTGCTGCTGATCATGATCAGCTGCAGCTAGGACTAGAACTGAATGCTGCAGGCGCTGTTTGCAGGTTGACTGCTGTCAAGGACTCTCTGCTTCTTCTTGTTGCTGCAGGACCATCAGCTGCGGCAGCTTCTTCTTCTTCTTCTTCTTCTTCACGAATGTCATCAAGCAGCCGCGCTCAGGAGGTGGCCGATCATCATCAAGCTTTCAAAGCTTTTGTTTATAAACCACCATCTCCATTCAAGCTGTCTACAGCAGCAGCAGCAGCAGCAGAGGAGCTGCTTCAGGAGGGAGGATCCAGATTCAGCAGCTGCACTACCCAATGGGAAGCAATTGGTTGCAAAGCTGATGGCTTTCGTAGTGTCCCTCAATTCACATGCGCAGTCGAGGTTTAATGAATGTCTCTAGAGATTTTTGACAATACTTTTTAAGTCCTGAGCTTGTACCTCCCTCCTAGTACTTCTTCTTCTTTTCCTTCTTTGCGACTGAGACAAAGGACTTGAAGGCTTCAAAACAAGGGGTTTGAAAGCTTCAAGATGACTAGGGTTCCAAAGTTTCAAGACCAAAGGGTTTAAGAGCTTCAAGAAGATTAGGGTTTCAAAGCTTCAAGACAAAGATTGAAAAGCTTCAAGAAGATTAGGATTTCAGAGCTTCAAGACAAGGATTGAAAAGCTTCAAGATGATTCGGGTAAAAGTGACACACTGAAGGCCTAGTTTTTCGCAACTAAAAACAAGGTGGGTGTGAAAGCTTTGAGATGACCAAGACAAAGCAACACACTTCACATGCACTTTACTTCTCCTCAATTCATTCAACTGCTGCTACTACATGAACATAAATAATGATGTAAAATAACTTGGTGATTCATCTTGTTGACATGTATATATGTAGGATTTCAGGCTCAAATTTTGACATTCTTGTTGGGCATGATTTCCAATTTCTCTTAAATGTAAAATCTGTAGATGCAAGGACAAATGAATGCATCTTTGCACCGCCCATATTTGTAAATAATTTTATTTTTTCTTGAGTACTTCTGCACAATGGACTTAAGACTACGAAGAGTTACTAGGTACTTTTGGTCTGTTGCAACATCTGGAGATTTTTTTGTTCGTGTCGGCCTACCACATTGAGGAGAGAGTATACTAATAAGTTGCATCCGAATAGTAGTGGGTTGGGTTTTGAACATTCATTCAATCCAATTTGTTTTGTCACTAGGCGTAGATAGACTCTCCTTATGATGGTTTATGTGTTGCACACATTGGGCAATCTGCTTGTTTGGGCTTGAAACACTGAAAACATGAATGATGATGGCAAGTGATCCAAACTAAGGGCCACTTTAGACAAGGGTCCAGGGATCAAAAGCCCAGGGACCAGTTTGAAGCAAATTGAACCTTGAATTGGATCCTGTTTCACATTAACTTTTTCTTTTCCTTAAGGTGCAATGAGTGTGTCTAAAGGCTTTGGGGTCCAATCCGAGGGTCCAGTATAAAAAATGTGTGATTGATATGTGAGAGGATTAGGTTAACTTTTGGTCTTTTCTTTTTTCTTCTTCTTTTTTTTTTTTTTATTTTCTTTTTGTCCAAAATGATGCCTTTTTGGTTAAATCACAATT